>PPYF01113961.1_pt1 | contig 232952 bp, 174 predicted proteins | sample 1559871 | NCBI WGS metagenome assembly PPYF01 (sample SAMN08240021, study PRJNA423297) | Human gut metagenome, whole genome shotgun sequencing project. | reverse complement strand
CAGTCCGCAAATCGTCCGTATTACAGGCTGCCAGTATCAAGGATACACAAGAAGCCATGATTAAAGATTTAAAGTAATTCATATTGATTTTTATTTAAAAAATTATTCTACTACATTGATAACTAAATGTTTCACCTGCTCCGAGCTAAACTCAACGTTCACGTTACGCGCCAAGAAAGTGGCATCATAAATTCCCACCTTATTGTACGTATATGTATGAGAAGTTAACGGCATGGTGGAATCCTTCACTTTAGTACCCTGGTCAGGATCGCAGACGTTAAAGGTCATTGGTGTGGAAAGCAACCAGCTATACATTAAGGGGGTAACAGCAGGGTCTCCAGTCCAACCCGAATGAATAGAGAAAAAACCACGCTGCAGGTTTGTGTCAGTGAAACTCCACAAACCTGTTTGATTGTTTGTCACAGTTCCATACTCCCGATTACTTCCTAATTGATCGTAAGAAGGTATGTTCCACTTGTTCAACATATTCAATGGAGTCAGTCCTAACCTGTTTGCAAACATGACCTCTGTACTTCCATCCTGCAGCGTGTTGGTGATTTTGAAATTACTGAATTCGAATCTTGGCGATCCAACCGTTGTAGATATAACAAGCTGCTTATAATAAATAGCAAATGTCAATGGCTGCCCCAAGTATTCCAATAAATCAATGTTAGCTGAATAGCTTGCTCCCGACACCTGTGGCAAATCGGCTTGTGGTACTAATTCCTTCCATTCAAATTTCTCTACCAATACAGAATCGGCTTCGAAATCAGATTTAGAAATACCAGGGAAAGTGTTGGAGTAAAACATCTTCAAGACCTCCTTCGATTCACCATACTGTGTCTTCACATCAAAGCTAAGAATTGTAGACTTAATATCTTCTATACGATAGGAAGTTCTTTCCCTATTGATATATTTCGCCCCTTTCTCACCACTGAAAAACGAAATAAAATCAGCCTTCCCACTCAACAAGAAATTGATAGGTTCTCCTTTTTTCACTGTTATTACGTTTCCTTCCATTTTGACATTTTCACTCGAAGCAACTGTAATGTCCAATTGCACTTCATCTGTGAGTTTGTCGTCACAAGCTCCTGACAGAAGCCCCACTATGCCAATGAGTATTAATTTATATATTTTCATAACTCAATTTTATATTGATTCTATCAAAATTAATTGCAATTTACCACTCTGGATTTTGAATAATCTTCTTGTTAACTGATCTCTCTATTTCTGGAATAGGGAAATAGTTTAAGGCATTCGGAATCTGGAAATAAGTAAATACATTAGTAATTCCTTGTGGCCACTCCTTACCTTCGTCACCGCCTTGTTGAGCGCGAGATACCAACTCATTCATGTTTTTCACATACTCGCCCCAACGTATCAAGTCTCCCCGACGTGTCATTTCGAAACAAAGTTCCATAGCCCGTTCTTGTTTTACTTTTTCACGAAACTCATCTTTTGATAAATTTCCCACTTCGACAATCCCAGCGCGCCTTCTCACCCGGTTCAAGCAATCGTATGCCAATGTTGTCGGCATCTCATTTATTTCGTTTTCTGCTTCTGAAATCATAAGCAATACATCAGAATACCTCAAAGCAGGAAAGTTGATAGACGTAGTCCCTTTAGATTTCTTATCAGCCTCAAATTCGCGCCTCCACTTAGCACACCCTTTCGCTTTTTCGGGATCCGGATAAGGACTATTCGTCGTATATTTCACATACTCATAATCTCCTTCTTTTTTCTGTGTACTATTTCCATACGAAAATCCTCTATCTCCATAAATAGCCATATAATCAGACATCCTGCCATTAAAGAATTCTCTTCCCGTAATACCGTGGTTATTATCCACCCGTTGATAACTGAATGATTTTATATTCCATAAGAAGCGTTCCTTATCATTATTATTAGCATAATAATCATACAATTTTGGAGTAGCAAAAATATATTCATAACAAAATCCCGGGTCTTCCTTTCCCGTATATGATTCATTAGAAAGGTCAGGTGCTCCCAAGCCGATGAGATTACCTATCGGTCCGCCTGATTTAATGTCAGACGTATTATTCCCGGCAAACTCAATTTCCCATATACTTTCCTTTTTCTTTGTATTATATTGGTCGGAACACAGATCAATGAAAAAATCACCATATAAATCAACCAGATCGTGCCCACCTTTCGTCATCACTTTTTGAGCGTATTTGTTTGCTTCTGCAAAGAAAGTGGTTGTTTCTACCTCCGTAGCTACCCGTTTCTCACGGTAATGTTCTCCGGCTCTGAAGAGATATACGCGTGCAAGTATCCCCCATGCCGTAGATTGAGAGATGCGCCCAGGAAGATAATTCAGTTCAGCAGCACTTTTCAATCCATTTTCTGCGGCAAAGTCCATCTCCGATGCAATAAAATCATAAAGTTCCTGCCGATCTGTCTGCGGAATATCCAGTCCCACCACTGTTTGCGTAGAAGTTGCATGAAAAGGCACGTCTCCCCAATTCTGAACCAATATAAAATAGTAATAAGCACGTAAAAAACGAGCCTCGGCAACATACTGTTGTTTCAATGTCTGATTCATATTCGGCACTTGGTCAATGTGCTCCAAAAACATATTGGCACGGTTGATACCAGAATACAAGTTAAGCCATAAACCTGTAATTTGAGTATCGCTGGTAGTCACTTGATTACAAATAACACTAGTCATCGGATTACGTCCGGCTCCACCATAATGGCTCAAGTCATCTCCACCTGCCAGCCAAATATAGTTACCTCCATAAAAAGAACTATGCGCCAAGGTTGCATAGACCCCCATCAAAAAAGAAGAAGCCTCTTCCGGTGTGTTGAAGTATTTTTCTGGTGTCAACTGTGTAGGTTCTTTCTCCAGAAAGTCACAAGAGGAGAACAATCCACCCAGCAGAGCTATAGATAAAAGCAAATATTTAAAGGTTTTCATATTCTATATTTTATTATAAATTATAATCCTAAACTGACGCCAAAACTACAAGAGACAGTTCTTGGGTAAGCGGAGAAATCAAGTCCCGGAGTCAAAGCACTGTTACGAACCGACACCTCGGGGTCAAAACCGGAATAACTTGTCCATGTCCACAAATTTTGAGCAGCCAAATACACACGAACATTGCTAAGATGAACTTTAGCAATAGCTTTTTTCGGAAGTGAATAGCCCAAAGTCACCGATTTCAAACGCAGAAAAGAGCCGTCTTCCACAATGCGTGATGAAATGACCTTATTAGAAATTGAGGCCGTAGCCGCTGGTATGTCACTGTCAGGATTTTCCGGCGTCCAACGATTAGCATAACTGGCAAACTGATTCAAGTCACGAGCTTTACCGTTTCCACTTTCAAAAAACAGACGATTGGCATTCAAAATATCATTGCCATAACTCCATTGGAAGAAGATATTCAAATCGAACCCCTTGTAAGAGAAGTTGTTTGTGAATCCTCCCGTATGAATTGGAGCTCCACGCCCAATAACGGTACGGTCTGCCGAATCGATAACACCGTTACCATCCAAGTCGCGGTATTTAGGCATACCGGGTTGGGTAGCGTTTTCCGTAGAAAAATGAGGTACATTTGCCTTGAGCGTATATGCGCTTCCCGAGCGATTAAAATCTTCATATTTATAAGTGCCATCAAAGATGTAACCATACATCAATCCCATCGGATAGCCTACACGTGCAATATAATTGGGATTATTATTGTATGTTCCGTCAAATTGGGCTATTGACATCAAAGACTCCTGGTTTTCAGCAAGTTCAAGCACTTCATTACGATTGAAGGCTATGTTGAAATCTGTTGACCAAGTAAATTTACGCGTTTTAATATTTACGGTATTCAACGTCAATTCTATCCCCTCATTCCGCACTTTTCCAATATTTTTTCTTGCATTGGCAAAACCGGAAGAATAGGGAAGTGTAGCATCCAGCAACAAGTCGCGTGTTGTTTTCCGGTAAATGTCAGTAGTGAGATTAATCCGGTTGCCAAATGCACCCAAGTCCAGACCGAGATTCCACTGTTCTGTCGTTTCCCATTTCAAATCCCAATTACCCACCGTAACAGGCACCATTCCAGCTGTTGAGAAATCATTATCGAATGGATAAACACCACTCGTCAGATTAGTAGCAGCGGCTTTACGTACAGCCAGGAGTGAATACATGTCATATTCGCCTACACGATTATTTCCTGTCAATCCCCAACTCAAACGCAATTTACCATTGCTGATGAACTGTAGAGATTTTATACGCTTCTCTTCTGAAAAGTTCCATGCCAAAGAAGCAGAGGGGAAATAACCATAACGGTTTTTCTTATTGAACTTAGAAGAGCCATCGGCACGAAACGATGCTGTTGCATAATATTTTGAATTGAAGTTATAATTGACACGTGCTAAATAAGATAGTAATGCCCAAGATGCTTGTCCTGAATTTGTAGCACCGGATGTACCTTCATACATGCCTGCCATACCCAAAGACTCATTGGGAATGTGGTGGGTATAGAAAGAGTAAGTTTCAGAATCATTACCCTGCAAAGTCATACCTACCAATGCATTGAAAGAATGTTTCTTCTTGAAATAAGTCTGATAGCTCAATGTATTTTCATTCAACCAGTTGATACTCTGTGCACGGGTCACTCTGGCGTTTACCTTATCTGTTGAAGATCCATAACGCGTTTTTGAATTATTAAAGTTATCTGAAGTAGGAGCATAATAGTTGTAGCCTCCCGACACTTTCAGTTTCAGCCCTTTAATAAACTCATATTCCGCAAAACCATTCAGGCGCAAAGAGTTTTGATAGCTTTTGTTATATTCATTTTTTAGTGACACTACCGGCTGAAAACGATAATCATTACTTGGATTTACTACATCCGTGTCGATACTGTTATTCATCAATGCTTCCAACGGTTTGTTCGGAAAGTTCACCGGACGATATCCCCATACATTATAGAACAAATTGTTCTGCCCCGTATAATTCGATTGAGACGGGCTGGCACCGGTTTGAATGGCACGTGAATAATCTGCCGTAAAATTAACATTAAGCTTGTCACGACGTACAGCCACATTCATACGTGCCTGAAAACGTTCGTAATTAGATCTCAACACCACACCATCCTGATTATAATAGGAAACCGACCCGTTGTAACGCACACCTTCCGTACCGCCTGTCAGACGGATGTTATGGCTCTGCTGCCAAGCTGTCTGAAATATTTCATCCTGCCAATCATATTGAGGAATATTTACATAGTCTTCCTGTGCCCACTGCTTGCCTTCCCATTCCATAAAATAGCCTCCTGTTCCCGAATGAATAAGTTGAGGAGCTATTTCATTTTGTAACTTCACAAACTCATATGCATCCATCATTGGAATCAGGTTTTTCACATGATGCATAGTCACACTACCATCATAAGCGATCTGTGCCTTACCTATTTTTCCTTTTTTAGTGGTAATAATAACAACGCCATTAGCACCACGCGCTCCATAAATAGCAGTAGCAGAAGCATCTTTCAGAACATCCAACGACTCAATGTCTGCCGGATTGATACTACCTGCCATTTCCGCGTCCTCCACCGGGAAACCGTCGATGACATACAAGGGTGAGTTACTTTGTGTCAATGAATTATTACCACGAATGACTATATTCATCGTTCCACCCGGCATTCCTTCATTGGAAGTCACGTTTACACCTGCCAAACGCCCTCCAAGCGTCTGGTCAAAAGAAGAGACGGGGGCACTCAGCAAATCGTCCATATTAACTTTTGCCACAGAGCCCGTCAAGTCCTTCTTCTTCACTTCCTGATAGCCTACCACTACCACTTCATCCAACAGCTTTGTGTCTTCATTTAAAACGATGGACATCGGTTTAGAGAGAACAGCCTCTACTTCTGCAGTCACATACCCTATAAATGAAACAACCAACTTGGCGTTTTTATTTTGTATGCCTATTGAAAAACGTCCGTCCACATCAGAAATAGTACCGATTGCGGTTCCTTTCACTTGAATGCTTGCACCGGGAATACCTTCCCCAGCCTTGTCTATCACAACTCCTCGCACCAGATTCTGCGCAAAGGCAGCCGTGACCGAAAAGAAGATGAGCAGTAACATACCGACTCCCCTTTTCCACCGTGATGATTTTAAAAGTTCTTTCTTCATAGAATTAAATAAAATATAGTTTTTCTAATTACAAATTTTTCTCTTCAAAGTCGCTTTGTTGCTGTTCCACTTCTTTCAACTTGTAGCGGTTCAGTTCCTTTTCCAACCTCTTTATTTCTTCCATATACCGACTATCGTTTTTTGAATCTGAAGAGGGAGTCAGTAACTTTTGCAAACTGCCGTCTTTTGGTATTTCATTCCGGTCAAAAATCATCGGTACAGAAGCTGGATATGACTCCAATTCGAGAGTACCGGCGAGAGGCATCTGTGTTCCTTCCCGGATAACCGAAGCACGTATTTTTATTTTTCCGGGATTAGTTGTAGATTTCACCAAGATAGGTGCTGTTCCCCATTGTACCGGACGCGGATTAGCCATAATATCGGCACCACCGACCAGTTCACCCTCACCTTCTATCTCAAAGCGGATGTTAGAGTTATTCAGACGCTTGATGTTGCCCTTATCATCAGTGATGGTAGCCACTACCGTAACATAGTCTGCCCCATTGGCTTCCAGTTTCATATTTTCGCTATCCGCCCATAATTGGATGCGTGACGGACGGCGAGCCGGATAAACCTTGTGAGTGGCTACCACTTTTCCATCGATCATTCCTTCAGCCAACAGATAGGATTTTTCGTGTTCATTCTTCCTTGCCAGTGCCTTGTCTTTCATTACATGGAATACATCCTTAAAGACAATCACAGGAGAAGGCATCCCATTAGTACGTTGTTTCTTATATGTATATATCTTATCTTCAGTGCCACAAGTGAGTCTCACTTCGTCGCAATTAGAGTACACCGTTACATCTTGCGGAGAGAAAGGGGTCATAGCATTGGCTATGAAAATCATCGGACCGTTGTCAGCTATCAGGTCACTCTTTTCCGGACTACGCTGTGACTGGAACATATAATAAGAGTATTTAGGCTGGCGGAAGGCATCCATCAGTCCCCCGTAAAACGGATCGGGATGATAACCGCGCTGGTGATCGAAAGAGTGCCACAAGCAACCGCCCATATGTTGGCGCGAGTCCTTACACAACACATCATAACTAAGTCCCAGATAGGAAGGGATGGCATATCCTTCAGCCTGTATCAACATCGGAACTTCACCCCAACCACGATTGGCACGGCTAGGAGAATTGTGAGAGTTCCAATCGTCGACATTATCACCCCATTCACGAGCAAAGTAGGCAACAGTAGATTTTTTTTCACTCTCTGCCACTGGACGTCCGAAGTGCACCTGATAGTGCTCGTGTCCCTGCGCTATTGCATCACAGGCAGCATAGCAATAGGGATGCGGATATTCTTCCATTACGCAATTTTTCGCCTTCAGGGCAAAGTCAGCCGGATAGTGTGTTTCATTCAGAATCGGTTCCCACAGCCACACTGAAGGATGATTGCGGTCACGACGAACCATGTTACGAATATCGGAATAGATACGCTGCGCAAACTCTGGAGCATCATTCCAAAATTGCCATCCCGGAGTGTTAATAATGACAAAAAGTCCCAATTCATCACAAGCATCCATAAAAGCAGGATCCTGCGGATAGTGAGCATTACGAATCACTGTCAAACCAGCATCACGCAATTTCTTGGCATCGCGCCAGTGTAAACTATTAGAGAGAGCATTACCCAACATGGCAAAATCCTGATGGCGATTGGCACCCATCAATTTAGGTTCATAGGGTTTACCATTCAGCCAGAATCCATCTGCTCCCTTAAATTCGACACTTCTAATCCCTATGCGGCGGCGATATCCATCTATCGTGTTTCCCTGCTTATCTTTTACGTAAACATGGAGTTGGTATAGATAAGGGCTTTCCGGAGACCACAAGCGGGGATTCCCAACAATGATTTTATCTATTGTCTGAACCGCCTTTTTTGAACGTATGTCTAGTTTGTGTTCAACAGTGGTTATTTTATTATGCTCGGAGTCGAACAGTTCATATACTACTTTTCCACCAAAAGAGGTAACTTGCTCATTGCGTACATGAAGCTGCAAACGAACTTCGGCCTGTTTCTCTGATACTTTATCGAAGCTCACAAACAGACCTCCTCCGGCCTCCTCATTTTCATAATTAGGATCGGTAATGTGTACGTTGTTATGAGCAATCAGCCAACAATCGCGATAAATGCCACCAAAATAAGAGTAGTCCAACACATCCTGTGCTTTGCCGGGAGGATAGCTAGGATCATCACTGTTGTCTGCACAAACTGTGATAACATTATCTTTCCCCCATATTATATAAGGTGTAATGTCGGCTATTACAGGAAGGAAACCACCGAAATGTTCGTTGACCAGTTGTCCGTTAATCCATACTTTCGATTTCCCCATGATGGCTTCAAAGTGCAGAAAAAGTTTTTTTCCTTTCAACACACCCTGTGGCATAAAATGTTTGCGATACCACACTTCGCCTTGGTAGTTGACACAACCACTGGCTTCTAAAGGCAAATATTCCATGCCGTTGGGTAAAGATACCACCTGCCATTCCGTATCATCAAAATCGGATTTACAAGCTTCCGGTACGCTACCTTTATAGAAACGCCATGCCGGATTCATAGAATAGACTTCCCTCCCCGTATTGGGTAGTGAATAAAAGCCAGCTGTAGAATAGGTCGGTTGATAACTCGCTTGTGCCTGAAGAATCCAGCCAAGCAGAAAGAATAGAACAAGATTTTTTTGTTTCATAATATACTATTTTATTTGTTAACATCAGCTTTTTCTCTGCACAAAAATAAATAGTAATATCTATTGAAATAACGCTGTTATGTACAATAAATGTACACTTTATGCCTCATATATGCATAGTATACAAAAAATGCACATAAATGTACTTTCCATGCCCATCATCATTAAAAAGACGGAAAGATTTTTTTAATTTATAGTATACAAGGTATACATTTAATATTTAAATTTGCTGCTGAACATTTATATCTATGACTTATGAGAATCAGAATTGGAATCTATACTTTTATCTTCCTCTTTATTTGTTTAACCAACAGCTATACACAAGAAATAACTTTCAAAAATCTAACGACCTATGACGGACTTTCTAACAATGCTGTTTTATCTAGCTTTCAAGACGAAAGAGGATTTATATGGTTTGGAACAAGAAATGGACTTAACTTATATAATGGAAATGAATTTGTGGTATATAAATATCGAAAAGATATGCCAAACAGTATTCCCACCAATGGCATCCTCCAAATTTGTGGAAACCATAGAGGAGAAATTTATTGCATGACTTCCCAAGGCTTATCTATCTTCAACATTAGCCGAAACAAGTTCACCACTTTGGTACAAAGAACAGTAGATGCAATCTTCTACCACAAAGCTCTTTTTGTAGCTATCGGAAACAGTATCTATCAATATACAGACGGACACTTGGCTCTTATTTACAGGCTCCCCAATTCAAATGCCAAAATCAAAGTCATAGATGTAGATGAGAAACAGACATTCATCGGAACAGAAGAACACGGGTTATTTGTATTAGATAAATCTGGCAATCTACAACATCTTATTACAAACGGTACAATCAATTCTATCTTCAAAGAAACTGCACAAAAATACTGGATAGGTACCAAAGAAACCGGGCTTTATTTGATAGAAAACAGCTCGGTCATCAACTACCAACATCATCCCAAAAAAACAGGAAGCCTTAGTTCTAACTTCGTCCGTTGCTGTTGCCTGGATAAAAACGGGCGTCTATGGGTGGGAACATTCAATGGTTTGGATGTATTTGACGCAACAACACAGACTTTTTATACTTATACTAAAACGAATACCAAAGAGGGGCTTACCCATTCATCGATATGGAGCTTGTTGTGCGACCATCAGGGAACCATGTGGGTGGGTACTTTTTTTGGAGGAGTAAACTACTTTAATACAGGAAATCAAATCTATCAACAATATAAACAGTCTGAAATCGAAGCACAGGGACTCAGTTCGTCCATTGTGGGGAGAATGGCGGAAGATAAAGACCGGAATCTTTGGATTTGTACAGAAGGTGGCGGCCTGAACAGACTAAATCTGAAAACACGTGAATTCCGATGGTATAAACCGGAAAACAGCGAAATTTCACAAAGCAATCTGAATGCTATCTATTATGATAAACAACGTGAAGTCCTTTGGCTAGGCATACATCTCGGAGGTTTGAACAAATTCGACATACGTACTGGAAAATTCAGTAGATACGACATCGTAACTGGCGATGAAAAAGCAAAGTTACCGAATATCAAAGACATTGTTGCCTACAAAAATTCGCTGATTCTAGCAACCAATAAAGGCGTCTATCTTTTTAATCCGGAAACAGGCGAGAGCACACGCATGTTTCAAAAAAATATAAATATAATCTCCTCAACAAGTAACCTGTTTATCGACCATCGCAACATATTATGGATTTGCGGTACGGAAAATGGTATTTATACATATAATTTCGACACAGATAAGATTACAAACTACAAGCAAGACCCAACCACGAAAAACGGTATCAGCAGTAATAGTATCAACTGTATCTTTGAAGACAGCCAAAAAAGAATCTGGTTTTGTACCAATGAGAGTGGTATCGACCTGTATAACAGCCAAACCGACAGCTTTGAAAATTTTGATATGGAATACCTCGGATTGGGAAGTAATACAGTGTATGGTGCTTGTGAACTTTCTCCCAATCGCATTCTATTTGCTATTGACAACGGATTCAGCATACTCGACTTCACCACCCGACGATTTAAAAACTATCATCACAAAAATGGGCTTCCACTGTCGACTGTTAACGAACATGCACTTTATAAAACTTGCGATGGTGAAGTTTTTATAGGTGGAGTACAAGAAGGAATGATTTCTTTTTATGACAAAGACATAGATTATAAACAAAAGAATTATAAAATTCTTCCTTTCCAACTAATTGTCAATGGAAAAGAAATCAAAGTGAATGACGATACAGGAATACTCCCAAAAGCGTTGACAGAAACTTCTAAAATCACGTTGAAAGCCGGTGTATCAATGTTAAGTATTGAATATGCCATATCCAACTATGTATCTCCCCAAAATGAACTGGAATATTGCCTGGAAGGTTTCTCTGATAGTTGGAATTCTACTCGCGACCAGCATACCATTACTTATACCAATCTGGCACCGGGACAATATACGCTAATAGTGAGAACTCCTAAAGATTCGCCGGATACAGTCAATGAAAGCCGACTGGAAATAGACATTTTGGCTCCTTTTTATCGTACCACAACAGCTTATCTGATATATACTCTATTCACTATAACATTACTATTTTATATAATCCGTACATATAAACGCCACATCAAATTGCAAACATCGTTAAAATATGAGCAAAAACGGATCGAAGATATCGAAAAGCTGAATCAAGCTAAATTAAGATTCTTCACCAATGTATCCCACGAATTTCGTACTCCCCTGACTCTCATCATCGGGCAAATAGAGGTATTGCTACAAAACACTTCTATTACACCAACAATTTGCAACCGACTTCTAAGCATATACAAGAACTGCCTGCAATTCAAAGAACTCATCACCGAGCTTCTTGATTTCCGTAAACAAGAGCAAGGAGCAATGACCATCAAAGTCAGTGAACATAACATCGTAGACTTTATCAATGAAAACTATTTATTGTGGCAAAGATTTGCCGCACAGCAACAAATTCAAATTTATTTTCACAAGACGAGTAATGTCATCAATGCATGGTATGACGCCAGACAGATGCAGAAAGTAATGAACAATCTACTTTCAAACGCCTTCAAATTCACTCCAAAGGGAGGTGAAATTTCCATCTTAGTACACAGAGGTAACCAAGAAGTAATTATTGAAGTCACCGATAATGGCATTGGTATCCCTCCCGAAGAGATCAGCCAAATATTTGACCGTTTCTATCAAACAGAACAAACGACTTCACTAGACTATGCAGGTACAGGCATCGGACTGTCACTAACAAAAGGTATCATAGAACTACACCATGGCACCATTGAAGTTTACAGCGAACCAAATGAAAAAACCACCTTCCGCATCTGCCTCAAGAATGGAAACGAACATTTTTCACAGGAACAAATAAACAAACAGAAGGATGATTCTCAGAATAAAATGGAAGGATATTTATCTGATATTCAACAAGAGTTGCTTGTGAAACCCTGCACTTCTGATTGCAATGATGCTGAAAGCCCGAAGGACACAAAAATACTGATAGTGGAAGATAATGATTCGCTAAGAGATATGCTTGTTAATATGTTCGAGCCATTCTATACCGTTGTTGTTGCAAAAAATGGAAAAGATGGGCTTAACAAAGTACATACGGAACAACCAGACATTGTGCTTAGCGACATTATCATGCCGGAAATGTCGGGAATAGAACTCTGCAAAGAGATTAAAAATGATATGGAAACCTGCCACATCCCAGTAGTACTTCTGACTGCCCGCACTGCAACTGAACATAACCTCGAAGGACTACGTGCCGGAGCTGATGATTATATTACCAAACCGTTTAATGTTAACATCCTGGTTTCCCGCTGCAATAATTTAATCAATAACCGGATTGTCTTGCAAGAGAAATTTAGCAGGCAACCACAGACCAAGGCGCAAATATTAGCTACAAATCCTATCGATAAAATTCTGATAAACAACATTGTAGAAATCATAGAAAAGCACATAGATAATATTAATTTCAGCGTAGACGATCTGGCTAAGGAAATGAGTATTGCGCGCACAAAACTATTTACCAAAATGAAAGCCATTACCGGGCAAACTCCTAATGATTTTATCCTAACCATACGCTTGAAACGTGCCACACTTCTGCTAAAAAAACATCCGGAGTTGAACATATCAGAAGTTGCTGACCGAGTGGGATTCAATAATACCCGATACTTTAGCCGAATATTTAAAGAAAAATATCATGTTGCTCCGCGAGATTACAGGAACGGTGATAATGTGACAGATGAAAATGAAGAGATGAAATAAACAGAAAAATCTATTTATTCAACCGACCAAAGTGGGGCGTTCGTTTGTTATATCAATAATAAACGACGTTCCACTTTTTAAATCTGATAATTATGACCTTGATCCTTGCTGTTATTCCGGTGTTACTGTTGATAATACTGATGGCATTTTTTAAAATGTCAGGTGATAAAAGTAGTATCATTTCTCTGATTGTGACGATGCTGATTGCTCTTTTCGGCTTCGCTTTCTCGGTAGACAATCTGTTTTACTCCTTTTTATATGGAGCATTAAAAGCTGTCTCTCCTATCTTAATCATTATTTTGATGGCTATTTTCAGTTATAATGTATTGTTGAAAACTGAAAAGATGGAGATTATTAAACAGCAATTCGCTTCTATTTCTACCGATAAAAGTATTCAGGTGTTATTACTGACTTGGGGATTCGGAGGTCTATTGGAAGCTATGGCCGGCTTCGGAACAGCAGTAGCTATTCCGGCGGCAATTCTTATCAGTCTGGGATTCAAGCCTATCTTTTCGGCAACGGTGAGTCTGATTGCCAATAGTGTAGCCACTGCTTTCGGAGCAATCGGAACTCCGGTATTGGTATTGGCCAAAGAAACGAATTTGGATGTATTACATCTTAGTACGAATGTCGTATTGCAATTATCCGTCTTAATGTTCCTGATTCCGCTGGTTCTGCTTTTCCTTACTGACTCCAAACTTAAATCGCTCCCGAAAAATATATTCCTGGCTTTATTGGTAGGCGGAGTCTCTTTAGCCAGCCAATATGTGGCAGCAAAATATATGGGTGCTGAATCTCCGGCCATAATCGGCAGTATTCTTTCTATTATCGTAATCGTTGTTTATGGAAAACTTACTGCATCCAAAGAAGAGAAAGCACGAAAAAGTCATCTGAAAACGAAAGATATATTAAATGCATGGAGCATTTATTTACTGATTCTGTTTCTGATTATCCTGACCAGTCCGCTCTTTCCGGGATTGCGTCATACTTTAGAGAACAATTGGATTACGAGAATCAGTCTGCCTATCAATGCGTCCACCGTCAATTATACTATTTCCTGGCTGACTCACGCCGGAGTATTGCTTTTCATCGGTACTTTTATCGGTGGATTAATTCAGGGGGCTAAAGTAAAAGATCTGTTCATCGTTCTTTGGAATACCGTGAAGCAGTTGAAGAAAACATTCATTACGGTTATCTGCCTCGTGGGGTTATCTACTATTATGGATAGTTCCGGAATGATCGCTGTGATTGCCACAGCACTGGCTACGGCTACCGGAAGTTTGTATCCGTTATTTGCTCCGGTTATCGGTTGTCTGGGAACATTTATCACCGGAAGCGATACATCTTCCAACATCCTTTTCGGAAAGTTGCAAGCAAGTGTGGCAGGACAGATTCATGTTAGTCCGGATTGGCTGTCTGCGGCAAATACAGTAGGTGCCACAGGTGGTAAGATTATCTCCCCGCAAAGTATTGCTATTGCTACTTCTGCCGGAAACCAACAGGGAAAAGAAGGTGAAATACTGAAATCGGCTATTCCGTATGCATTAGTATATGTAGCGATTACCGGAATTATTGTTTATATTTTCAGTTAATTCCCCCAAAATAGAAGAAGATAATAGTACCGTTAACAAAGTGCGATAATGCTTGACAATATTTCCGCTTAGCCATTAGATGGCAAAGCATTCAGCTCATTTTCGTACTGATTTGAACACCAATAAAAACTATAACTCTCTGCCACATTTTTGTCATTTATTCAAGTATTATACGGGGGAAAACAAAAATGTGGCAGTGCTTATAATCAATGACTTGGTTCTAAAAAAGCGTAGAAATAAGAGAAGTTTACAGAAAACGTATATAGAGTTTCTGCTTTTTGGAGAAGATAAAATGCACTTTCTTTTTAATCATTTGAATTTTAGTGTATTGGATGTATCGTTTTATTCTTTTCATCACACTTCGGCCTCAACGCATCTATTTCTTTGTTGTCGGTAAAGATATCTTTTAGATAATCACTGTTTGCTTGCAGTTGAGTAATTTACCGAATGGACAAGTGTTACGTAGCTGTTACACAAGTGTAGATGAGTAGTTACTCAAGTGCAACAGATTAACTTATGCGGATGAATTAGCTAAAAGATAAGGAGAAATGAGTAATAGATGCAATAGAACTTATTATATCTTCTACATAATATAACTAAAAACATCCAGTCGTTCGTGATAAGTTGTAAAGGTGGAAAAGTATTAATACTCTATCGCTAGGATATTAATACCTGAATTGTCGGGTATATATACCCAACACATTGGACATATATATCCAACACGCTGCGCATATATCCCCTATATATTGGATATATATATCCAATAATCTATATGAAAGCCCCTACATGATGAAAGAGGTGAAGGATGCTCTCTTCTATATTTCATGCTTTGTATCACTGTAGGCCATTGATTCATAGCTATTCAGCTAAAGGTGAAACCTATGAACCTTCTAAATGCTTCTTAATAGTTATATATTCGTTTTCAGAAGTTTAGTGTTGAGTTTATTGCTATAAGTTCTAAATTATACAGATTTTCTTTCTTCTTTTTGATTTATATTCTATCTTTGCAATGCTCTTTATCAAAATCCACAGCAGGGGAACCTGCTGTATCAATGTGGCAGGCTTTTTTATGCTTGTCCCATTCTTCTATATGGCGGTTTCGTACCCCCATGTAGGATGTTAATGCACCTACTGCCTGTTGTGGATGGTGAAGAGCAATGGGACAGGCGGAACCGCTTCTTTTATTTCCTTGAACTACCTTTCTGTTGCGCCCCATTGAACTTAATTTATTCACCATTTAATTAAAATTCTTATGGAAAAGGTTTTAAACAATCAGCAAGTTCGCCCGGGGAGCGCGACACAATTCATGCATGCTATTTTCTCATCAGACGATGAAATGTTGACTTTTTATCTCACGCTCAATCGTTTTATAAATCCAAGTAGTTATCTGGTGGAACGCTCGGATGGAAGACGCCTAGAAGATCTGGCTAACGTACTTCGTAATAATATGGCAGCTTTCGAGGCTGTCCACAATTATAAGAATATTAGTGTGAAAGATGTAGTCAGGGGATTTGGCATGCACATGATGAATACGCAAGTATCCAATGCCAAGCGTCTGCAAAGTGCAGATATAGTGGGTTCCTTCATAGATTGTATTGTGAATACTACGAAAAACACCTGGCAGTTTAAGCAGATGTACTTGGTTAACTATATACATCTTGAGAATGTAAAATATTTGCAGAAACGACTTAATACAGAATCTGATGAAGAAAATAGCAGTAAAGCACTGATATAAACCGATTCTTCTTGGTAGAAAATGTACCAAAAGTTCCTGAAATAAGCAATCACCTTTACTACAGCATTAGCGTAGTGAGGGTGATTTCAACTTATTCTCTCTCACATCTTTCCTTGAAACTATTAAATATAACTACAAATAATTCTTAAATATCTTATCTATTATACTTTTCTGAAGCATCACTTCCATAGTATGTGTTTCTCTATCATATTTATAATATTTCTTATCTTTACGCACATAAATATATCTAACATACTCATAACCTGTAGCACACCATTCCTCAATATCAAATCTGATATCATTATATTCGAAAGGAAGCACTAATCTATTATTTATATCAACAGCTCCATATTTACTATCCTTAGTTACTATTACAACATCTTTAGTTACATAATCCAAACTATCATATTCTGTAGGAAGTAATACTTTACCAGTATAATCAATAACTCCCACTTTTTTATCTTTCACAACATAATGCGCAGAAGGCCCATATTCCCACCATGAAGAAATCGAATCATACTCGCAAGGAATTATCTGCTCACCATCTTTCATCACCACTCCCACCTTATCCTGCATCTTCACTACAAAGCTTTTCCGGCCAATGACAGGATGTATCCTTTCATATTTATCAGGAAGTAAAACATTACCTTTCGCATCCATTATATAGGCCTTGGTGTCACCTGTCAATATATATAAATCATCGAATTGACAATAATAAATATCGTCATTTACAAAGTCAACAACAATTTCATTCTGCCAGTTTATCAATCCATAAGACAAGCCATGAGCAGCAATCAGAAATGGGTCTAATGGTTTGATTTCCGAATATTCAAAAGGAATCACTATATTTAATTGGCCGTCCATACAGCCATATTCATTTTCCAGATTTTGAGCTATATAGACATTTTGAAACGTTCCGTCTTCCAATACTCTTCGATTTGATTCATAAAACGTCAAAAAGCAAGGTTCTGTTTTCTCTTTTGTCTTTGCAGACATAACAGCAATATGACCTTTTTTCTTTAAACTAAAAAGTTCATAATCACTTCCGTAATCAGAAACATAGTCTATTTTATCATACTCCAAAGGAAGTATGAAATGTCCCAAACTATCAATTATTCCCCACTTTCCCTGCTTTTCTACAATTCCCATTTGATATTCCTTAAAAGGAAGAGCTGAATCAAATGTACCCAAAGGAACCACTTCCTGTAATTTTTCATTCAGATATGCAAATTTCCCATCTTTCACAACCAATCCTAAGCCATTAAAACAAACCAAGTCATCACCCTTGGAAGCCATAATAACTTTATCATAACAAAAATTCGTCCTTTGTTTACCTGATTTATCATAAAAAGCCCATTTATCATTCTTGTTGACAAGTACCCAGTTATCATTCCAATTTTTAATCTCTGAATAATTTGGTGAAATCAGCCATTCATTCTTTGCATTGAGACAACCATATTTTCCTTGATATTTTACACATGCCATTCCCTTTCTAAAGTAGTGAGCATCATCATAAATAAAAGGAATGACAGTTGTACCTTCCTTGTCAATATATCCATATTTACCGTCTTTAGCTGCACAAGCTAAGCCATTTTTCGCAAATCCGCCTAATTTATCATAAATAAAAGGGATGGCTATTTCACCATTCATATTAAAACATCCTTTTTTACGATTCGGTTTTTCAGCCAAGACCAAATTCAAGTCACTATCGCCTGAAATTTCCAGTAATTTTCCAAAGCCAAAAATAGTATCTCCTTGATTATTCAGCCAAGTATAACCACGTTCACCACACAAAATAACTCCCCATTCTCCTTCCTGAATATATATGATATCGTTCTCTTCTTGTGCATATCCTATAGAAGATACTAATAAAGAGAATAAAAGTAAAATATAAGTTTTAACTATATGTTTCATGATATCAGAATTACAACCATCATATTATTCTCAAATATAATGGATTTAATTCTGATACACAATAATTCTTCTAGCAAATAATAATTCTATTTCTCATCATCAAATGAGTGGCTCTAGAATCACCTTTATCAACTTTTCATGTTACTTATACCACATGATATACGACTTCATGTGCTTCCGCCAGTTGAGGAACCTCCAGTTTATCCAACATTTTATCTAAAACAGATTCAGGAAGTGCATATTCCCTGCTTTTATTTTGTTGACGCCAAATGTGGTATGGTTGTTCCAGATAGACTATCTTTACTTTTGCACCATAATCAACAAACAAATCAATCAATTGAGCACGCATCTGACGAGTTATGTTAGTAGCATTCCAAACAAAGTCCTGACCTTTGCGGAGATACGTTCTGGCTTCCTCTTTCGCTGTTTGCACTACCCATCCATTCGCAGACTTATCCGTAGGACTCAATTTGTGTTTTCGACGAATGACGTCCAAACTCACCACAGGAACATCTATGCCAGCAGATTGAATATAATAATCCTTCCCCATTCCCGGAAGTCCTGACAACATCGTCACTTCACATTTAAACTGTTCGTGAGGGACATAATCAATATAACTGTCTTCAGTATGGAAGTAATGAAAACGTGCATAATCAGTGGCAAATTCTCTTGGTTTCTTCCAACAATCCTGTTCACGGCAGAAAATCTCAAACAGTTCCAGTGCTTCCAGCAGTTCATTCTTATCTTCACAAATGCGTCCTCTGATATCAGCATCGGCCAACATCTTTAGCAATGAAGTATCTACCCGTAAAGAAGCTTCACAGAGTTTCTTCACAGAGTCAGGCTTCTCCATCAGCCAAACAGGTAATCCATGGTACCGGACTAAAGATGCAATCTGTTCCCGGATATGGAATGGAGCAGGACAATCCCGGTATAAAATAGTGCGGACAGTGTACTCTCCTTTTCTGGCATGTCCTTTAGCAGATACCCGCCCCTCTCCTTCATCCACGGAAGTTGAACGTTTTTCAACATCATGCAACAAGGCAGATGTCCAAATAAGTTCTTTCTCCAAAGTAGAAAGAGAATGATAAGCGGAAGACTGCTGCAATGCCTCCAACACCATACGGGTATGTTCGGCTACACTGCCCTCGGCATGATAACGAATATCCTGCTGAACAGTATTCATTTCGCGCACCCACTCGAACTGTTGTTCGAGTGAGCACCACGATTTATCTTCTATCAATTTCCAATTCATCTTTATTCCTCCTTTTCATTATTAAATTCCCAAACAAGCGAGGCACGCTTCCAGTTACGTGTCCAATGCTCGTCTGTTTTAACATGTCCTTTCCGCACATACTTAAATACATTATGTGCAAATTCGCTTACCGGATATTCTCCGACATTGCGGCTGACTACTCCCTCACGGGTACAAACCTCTTTCGTCCACGGATCACAAGAGCCGAAGATAGCCGGTTCTTGTGACATACGGATGATTTCCTGTTTTAATAGTTCCGGTGTCAAACCGGAAACAGGCTCTATCTTCAACTCCGGAACAGTAGGAAAGTCGAATAAAGCTGCATAAAACTTTACTTCTTCCCACGACAGCCACTGATCCATACAGCGGACTGCAAAAACATAAAAATGCGTTTCTAATCGCTGATATTCTATGGAATGTACGGCATATAGATTCTCTCCAAAGATTTCTATATCACCCAAATCATTCTTTATCAATTCCCAACGCTCACGCAGTTGCCTCGTCCAGGGTGAAGTAGTAGGAGCAGCATGCGAACGGGCAAAGACACCCCACTGACTTAAACAATTATTCTCTCCATCCAGCTTCTCGGTATGCACCAATGTCCGAATCCGTTGAATGTCCTCCCAATACGTATGGCTAATCCGGTCGTCACTAGTCATTCCGGGAGAGAACGGATAGTGATAAGTGCGACCATATTTCTCTGATATCATTTCTTTCTTTTTTTTAATTAAATACTAATTTCTTTCATCGCATCACTCCTTATTCATTCGAACGATGCGAGGCATAAATTTACCCTGCACTTCCACCAGCGTTTCCTGTGTATACATCACTCTGTCAATATCCTTATATGCCAGTGGCATTTCTTCCACGCTCCCACCAATCAAAGTCACTCCTGCCTGCGACAGTAGTTTCTTCAAAGCCGATTGCGTAAAACTATCTTTTGCCTTCTGGCGGGACATCGCCCTGCCGGCTCCATGAGAAGCCGAATTTAAAGCAGCTTCCATCCCTTTGCCACAAACCAGATAACCTGCAGTAGCCATGCTACCGGGAATCAATCCCGCTTGTCCTTTCTGTGCCGGAGTAGCCCCTTTACGATGCACGATTGCCATACGCCCCGGTGCTATTTCCTCTCTCCAAGCGAAGTTATGATGGTTGTTGACATTAGCGAGCGGCTTCAACCCTAATGCTTTCGCCAAATTCAAAGGAATTCGCTCATGACAGGCACGGGCATAATCACCTGCCAGATTCATACTCATCCAATACTCCTGCCCCGCTTCAGTGTTTAAATCCAGCCAGGCAAAATGCTGTGCTTCACGGGGAAGCCTGCACACTTCACGTGCCAACAGGCTGTAATGTTTGGCAATGGCAGCTCCCAATCCTCGTGAACCGGAATGTGACAACAATGCCAGATAATTTCCTTCCGGAAGATTCAACACGTTATTTTCTTGCAGAGCGATCTCGCCGAACTCTACAAAATGATTGCCACCACCGGAACTCCCCAGTTGACGTACTGCCTTTCCATGCAAATCTCTCAACAAAGGCGTCAAACGGAATTCTTCCCTATCCAACACCTCATGTTCCTGCTCAAAACCCAATCCGCCATCCATACCGAAATGGGTGAAATCTTTCAAGGCTTCTTTCATCTGATAGGTATATCGTTTCAGGAAGTCGGCGCTGGCATCAAATACCGTCAGGCTCATCCGACAACCGATATCAACGCCTACGGCATACGGAATCACTACATTATCCGTAGCAAGCACTCCACCGATAGGTAACCCGTATCCGGCATGAGCGTCAGGCATCAATGCTCCGGCCACCGTTACAGGTAAGCGCATAGCCAGGTTCATCTGTTGTTTGGCAAGCGTTTCGATAAATTTACCTCCATAGGTTTTATACATCAACGGCTCATCCAATAAATCATAAGCTATAAACTCTTTTGCTATGATAATAGGCGAAAGGCGTTCGGCCAGCTTATTCCAAGTTTCATTATTTTTGTAAGATTCGGGATGCTCGAGTATATCGCTCAATGTCATTTCAATCTGTTCTTTAGTGTCGTATTTGCAATGTTTACTCACAATGCCCACTACCAGACTACGGGCAACATTATCCCGGTATCCCAGTTTGCTTAAATCTTTTAATCGTATTCCCATACTCTTTTTTCGTTCGCATACAGCATTCCCTGTCGGCCTCACCGGCAGACAACAATGCAATACACGTGATACCAATGCTTTGGATATGGATATGAAATACCTCACCACCGCATTGAAGTGATTAATTTAAAATATAAAAAGTGATTGCAGGACTAATCAACGATTACCGCTTGTTAGTAGAATTGCGGTCAATATAAGAACCATAGGTTCAGTGTAAAAACAATAAGTTGCAAAGCCTCATCCTCCCGACGAGACAACTTAGTCCTAATTTGAAAATATTATAGCTCCAACATAATTAATACCCTTTCCATCTGTTTTTAAAGGGTGAATACTCATTTTATCGCGGCAAAAGTAGTGCTTATTTTTATTTCCTCCAAAGAATAATAGACAAATTTTAGCGTTCGGTAACTATCCGAGGGAAGTTTTGCCAAGAGTTTCTGTCAAATTGCTATTTTTTACTCCCTTTATATCCCCTATCTTTGCAACAGAGAAAACAAAAAGAAAGATAGTATATGAAACTAATGAAAGGTTTATTGAGTGCTTTTGCCGTTGTATTGGCAACCACAGCTTGTGCAGGCAACAGCGGAGAAAATAAAAAGAGTAATGAATCAACAAAGGAGGACAATAAAATGGAAGTAGTAGCATTAAATAAAGCAGATTTTTTAAAGAAAGTATATAATTATGAAGCCAATCCGAACGATTGGAAATTTGAGGGCAGCCGTCCTGCTATCGTAGATTTCTATGCTACCTGGTGTGGTCCATGTAAGGTGATGCACCCGATTCTGGAAGAACTGAGCAAAGAATATAGCGGTAAAGTAGATATCTACCAGATTGATGTGGACAAAGAACAAGATCTGGCAGCGGCATTCGGTATCCGCAGCATCCCTACCTTATTGATGATTCCGATGAAAGAGGAACCTAGAATCATGCAGGGAGCTATGCCCAAAGACCAGCTTAAAAAAGCAATTGATGAATTTCTTCTGAAACAAAATAACGAAGCAAAGCAATAGACTTCGACTTTTTTCTCGTCATGGTGACTGCCCTCTATTCGTCTTTTGAAGATGGATAGAGGGCTAGTTCTTTATAATAGGTTGCCTTATGGTATTCATTTACAGTGAAAAGGTAAGAATTTTACTTTTCACCGCTGGACTTCGAATTGAAGATTTATGTACTTTTGTCTCATATAGATATGTATTAGCCAATAATTAAAGCAATATTCTAATAATATGAAGACCAAGCGTACAAGAAGTTCTTTTCGTTCTATGAATTCGGAAAGAAAGTTAGAGTCCATCTTTTTATTTGTTACCGGAAAGTGTAATGCCAAATGCGCCATGTGCTTTTATGCCAACGATATGGCTAAGAAAGAAAAGGATTTGACTTTCGAAGAAATCAGGAAAATATCAGAGACGGCCGGAGAAATCAACAAGTTGTGGGTATCTGGAGGCGAGCCGACGCTCCGGGAAGATCTTCCTGAAATTCTTGAAATGTTTTACCGCAATAACCAAATCAAAGATGTCAATATGCCGACAAACGGACTGAAGCCGGATCGTGTCATCGAATGGGTGAAACGGTTCCGCACCAACTGTCCGGATTGTAATATCAATGTCAGCATCTCACTGGATGGATTCGGAGATACACATGATACACAACGAGGGGTACCGGGCAATTTTTATAAAGCGGCAGATACCATACGAAAAGTAAGCGAACATTTTAAAGACGATGGAAAAGTATTGCTCAATGTAGCCACGGTTATCACTAAATATAATATAGACCAGATTAATGATTTCATGATGTGGATGTATGGACGTTTCCATTTATCTACTCATACGATTGAAGCAGCCCGTGGCGTCACCCGCGAAGACGGAGTCAAAGCATTGGACGAATCCACCCTCCGACGGATTCAGGATGAAGCAGCCCCTATATATAGAGCTTATGCCAAACGAATGGTGAGTAACACTTCCGGTTTGCGCAAACCTATCACAAAGTTCTTCTATATAGGTATTATCCGAGCTTTATATGATATCCGGGCAAGTAATATCGACCAGCCAACTCCCTGGGGTATGGACTGTACGGCAGGAGAAACGACATTGGTTATTGATTATGACGGTCGATTCCGTTCCTGTGAATTGCGTGAACCGCTTGGCAACGTAAAAGATTACGATTGCGACGTACAGCAAATCATGAAAAGTGAAGCTATGAAACAAGAAATAGAAGCGATCGGACATGGATATAAAGCAAACTGCTGGTGTACACATGGTTGCTTTATCACTTCTTCCTTAACTTTCAATCCTCGCAAAATGATTAAGAAAGTATATAAAGGTTATCGTGAAGTGAACAAGCTCGACAAACCCATTGATTTCGGCGAGGACAATATGTCTAAAATGGAAGAGCATTACCACCTCGACCGGGAAAAATTACGTCTGCTCGGCATTATCCGGAATTAATCACTATAAACGTTCCGCCATGAAAATACTTTTGGTTACCAGAGGATCACAAGGAGATATCTATCCTTATCTGACCATTGCCTCCGCGCTGATAAAACGAGGGCATCAAGTCACATTGAATCTTCCACAAATATTTGAAAAAGAAGCAAAAGCATATCAGCTGGATTATGTCTTACAGGATTTTGATGATATACAAGGAATGGTATCGAAAGCAGGAGAGAAATCGGAAGGAGCCAAACCTTATCTAAAATGGATGCGCGATGTGATTGATGTACAGTTCAAGCAACTGATTCCTCTACTGAAAGAGCATGATATACTGATAGCCACCAACTCCGAATTTGCAGCAGCCAGTGTTGCTGATTATTGTCAGAAACCATTTATCCGGACTGCCTTTGCCCCTTTTATACCCGGCAGGCATATCCCCCCTCCTATCTTCCCTTATCCAAAGCCTCATCCAATTTTCACTCCCCGGTTTATCTGGAAGCTGCTCAATATCGGCAACAACTATATGACGCAGAAAACCATTAATAAAAATCGGGAACAGTTAGGACTGAAGCCTTTAAAGAACTGTGGTTATTATTCCACGGAAAGAGCCTTTAATTATATGCTGTACAGCCGTTATCTCGGTAATACAGATCCCGATTGGAAGTATAAATGGGATATTGGAGGATACTGTTTCAATGACGCACTACACTATGATACGGATGCCTATCAGCAACTTCTGGATTTCATTCAGCAAGAACAAAGACCTGTTATCTTCTTTACATTAGGGAGTTGCAGCGCAAAAGAAAGCGATGCTTTTTGTAATCGGTTAATCCATATCTGCCGACAACTGAATTTCCGGCTGATTATCGGCTCCGGCTGGTCGGGTACAGGAAAGTCCTTAGCAAACGATAAGGATATCTTCCTATTGACACACACCATTCCGCACAGTCTGATATTTCCTCACTGTGATGCTGTCATGCATCATGGAGGAAGCGGAACAACACACAGTGTAGCCCGTGCAGGTAAACCACAAGTTGTCATGCCGCTAATCATCGACCAGCCCTATTGGGCTTATCGTGTTCAACAGTTGGGAATAGGACCGAAATGCATCAAAATCAATAAAGTTTCCGACCGGGAATTAAAAGAAAAAGTGAATGATTTGGTGACTAATCCTGTGTATAAAACAAAAGCAATGGAATTAGCCGGACAAATTCGTGAGGAGCGGTCGGTAGATAACTTCTGTGATTTTATAGAATCTGTGGCAGATCAGATATAAAATCACTCCTGTTTGCTCCAGACATGGGTGACTTCGCCAAACACATATTTACGATAATTACTTGCTTTCTGATAAGCATCAGTTATATAATCCCGTGCTTCCTGTGTGCAGAAATCATCGGGATCAGGAGTCGTAATCTGTGTTAATTTGCACTCAAAAATAAGCCGGGCCTCTTTGAAAGACATATTTCCGGAGGGAGTTTGAATACCTGTCAGTTCCACTTCCTCCATTTTCCGGCTATCCCTCCCCGATTGGCTGCCTAGAAAAAGCAACTGTTCCTTATACCTATCGGAGAAATATGCGATGGTATATGTTTGTTCCTTTTGAATAAGTTCAAGAGTATAGCGGTCTGTCCGGATCACACACCAACTAGCGGGCTTCCTGAAAAGAAGTCCGAAACCGCCTCCACTACCTATCATAGAGTTATAATGTGCTTCATTACCTGCAGTTATAACATAGAAATTATCCATTACCAGTGTGAACATATTGTCACTGATTTCTTTCGGAGAGATTTGCCAGAACAACTGTTTAAAATCGTTTTCTTCAACATTCATACGCTTGATTGCTTCCATCTTCTAATTTTTTATTGAATCTATTACTTCTAAAAAAACAACAATGCAAAATTATGGGATATGAAACGAATAAAATAGCTATTTTTGCCATAAAAATAGTCGTAAAAGACCTCTTATGAAAAAGGAAATACAACAGACTGATCCCAATGTACTATTAAAATTTGCTCATTTACTAGGAACAGAAGTAAAAGACGGAAGACTGGAAATCCCCCCAAAGTATGGCAGAGGGTATTGTACCGGATATGTGTTCAATGAACAAATCCGAATACTAATCACTAATTATAAGCTGAATGTAGATCTGACTATCGAAAATCCGGATGTGAATATTCCCATGAGAATGATACTCTTCAAATTCCAAAACATTATTCCCTGGCTGGAAATACCATCCACAGATATGCCAATAAAGACAGTGCCGTCGGTTCTAATCACAACCAGTGCTATGAATACCGACATCATCATTCCCATTGATAGAAATACCGCAGCTATCAATATAGAAATGGATGCTGATTATTTAAGCCAACTGTTCGATTGTTCAGGACAGTCAATGATTCTGAAAAGTTTATTGGAAAATACACAACCGCTACTATTTGAACAAATACTTTATCCCTCTTTGCTGAAAATCATCAATGAGATGATGACAGAGGCAGTCAATACAACCTTTAAACGGTATTTTATAAGAATAAAAACAGAAGAACTGGTTTGTCGGCTACTAATGGAATTAGAAAAGCGGGAAGAAAAGCAAATTTATGCCTTGAATAGCCATGATACAAAAAGTATCTACCAGATAAAAGAACGAATACTTCACCATTTGGATACTCCTCCTGTTATAAAAGAACTCGCCATCTCTGTCCACATGAGTCCATCCAAGCTTAAACGTTTATTCAAACAGATCTTTGGTAACAGCATCTTCAACTATTATCAGGACTTCAGAATGAAAGAAGCAGCCCGTTTATTGAAAGAGGAAAAACTTTCTGTTTCAGAAGTCGGATATCAGTTAGGATTCACCAACCTAAGTCATTTTTCGAGAATCTTTAAAAAACACATAGGGATAAATCCTAAGCAATATACCAAATATTAACCGGAAACCGGGACAGATTATAGTTTTCTCTGAACACCGTCGTCACCAACGACGTAATAAACTCCATTGTCTATCAATACAGCCCGTCCACGCTTTTTCTTCCGATTCTCCTTATTGTCAACATTGACAGCGATGACTTTACCATTATAAAAGGTTGAAATATCCTTGAAGATAGTGTGCCCCACAAGGATATGTTTTACCATATAACGATCCAACATCATTTGTAAAGAGTCCTGTACCAACGGTTTATACTTGGGATCTTCTCTCACCAGGCCGCGATACCAGATCGGACCGTCATTGCCATACAGAAAATCAGTCAATGGAGAAAGTGCCTTACGCTCTTTTTTGCTCATGAAAAGTGCCCGGCTCATTTCCTCGTTCACAGTGGGGATATTCAAGTCCTTATCATAGAATAATTTTCCTAATCCGGCATGTACATATAAATCGGTTCCAATAATTTGCATTGTATTACGTGTTGCAAGCCAACGCCCCAATTCGGTATTTGTACCGAATAATGAAGGATATTCCACTCCCAGTTTTTCTGCCAGCAATTTATATTTATCTTTTGTATAGCGAAGATCGTTAGACAACACCAAAGCCTCATGGTTTCCCAAAAGGAAAGAGACATGGCCTCCCGCTTTAGCCGCTTCATCTTCTAATTTATAGAACAGCCAAAAGATCTGCAGTACATCCTTGCCACGGTCGAAAATATCTCCGATAATCACCAAATGATTGCTACCGAAATTCCATTGGTATTTATCATTAATTACTCCGTTTCCTTGCAACAGACTAATCACGCAATCCAGCCGCCCATGAGGATCGGACATCACAAAAACTTTTTCCGGACGGGTATATTGCCACTCCGGTCTTTTCAATGGATGGAGTTTTACATCAAATGGATACCGTCCCTCATGATCCGTCACACGGAAACTGAAATCTTTAGGTAATGTCGCATAAGTCTTGTCTGTAATCCGTCCTTTCTTATTGACATTAATAACCCGTGTACTACCGTCTGCCTGATAGAGTATATAGGGTCCGTCACCAGACAATTTCTCTTTTTTCTCTTTCTTCTTATCTCCTGAATGATAAGTTCCGGCCTGAATGCCGGAACTTATTAAAACGAGAACAAGAGTAGAAAGAAATAATCTCAAAAAACGAGTGCTCATATTCTTTTCTTTCTTGAAGTTTATTTTTTAATCGTTACTAATTCTCCTTCGTCATTGATGGCTTTAATATCATCTCCTTCAATAACCACGGCACGAGTCTCTTTTTCAAAAGCCTTGGGATGATTAACACAAATATCATATACCTTTTTATTATAGGTATACTTCACACGACTATTTTCCGTATGGCCGATAATAATACGTTTGACATCATATTTAGCCAGAAGTTTATCTACATCCGCTTCCTTTATCGGACTGTACTCACTGCCAGTCTTAACCATTCCACGATACCACAACGGACCGTTATAACTATCACTATAAAGGAAATCGGCAATCTCCGGATATTGTTTTTTCCGTTCCTCTTTTGAAAGGTAAATGCTCTTGCTCACCAGTTCATTGATTTCGGGAATCGTCTCTTCGCGTTCCATAAACGCCTTACTCAATCCTGCATGAACATAAAGGTTTTCACCTACAATCTGAATGGTGTTTTTAGAACGCAGCCAGTTACCCATCACATTCGTCAGTCCCCACATTTTTCCATAGGTCATGTTCATCGCTCTTTGCGAAAGAGTGTTGTACTTGGCATACGTATATTTCAGATTATCACGCATTATCATTTCTTCGTGATCCCCCAAGATAGTTGTCACTCTGCCACCAACAGCTTTCGCCTCAAATTCCAATTTGTATATGAGCCATAAAATAGGAAGTACGTCTGCTCCACGATCGAAAATATCACCATCAATCACCAAATGGTTACTGCCATATATCCATTCATATTTATCATTAATCACTTCCCCTGTTTTCAGAATAGCGGCAAACAAGTCGAAACGCCCGTGAAGGTCGGATACGGCAAATGTTTTAGCATACTCGGTACGGTCTTCCCATGCCGGACGTTCGAAATTCTCAATCTTATTAATGGGTACCTGAAAAAGGAGTTGATTATCATCCGAATACACATCCAGTTTCAATCCGGCCGGTAATCCGGATTCTTCACGAATGTTCAATGCATTATCTTTAGTCACTTCCAGGATTTTAAGTTTACCGTTTTCATAGAAAAGGTAAGGGCCATCATTACGGAAATGAGTGATTTCAGCTATATCCGGTCCCACGGGAGTCAGATCTTCCCCGCACGAATAAAAGGCCGTGATGAACAAACCCAAAAGGAAATAGATGCTATATATCTTTTTCATAATTTCTATACGTTAATGCGTTAATTAATGCAATTCATATTCCGGATTCTGAACCATATTCTCATTGTACTCCATTTCGTGGTTAGGAACAGGAAGAACGATTTTATAATAACTCCAATCAAACTCTACTGCTTCATTGGGAACTTCGCTCAAATAATCTTCACGTATCACTTTCTTGTTATTTCTAAGTAAATCAAAGAAACGTTGTCCCTCTCCCCAGAATTCAATGCGACGCTGTTCAAGCACCAGATCCAGATTTATATCTTCATCTGCCACAGCATCCAGATCCTTACCCGTACGTGCATAAATAGGTTTCAGATACTTGCGCGTATTAGGTATATCATTCCTCTTAATCGCAGCTTCAGCCGCATTCAGATAGAGTTCCGACAGACGGAAAACCGGAATATTGGCATCTTCATACGATTTAGAACCTTGTGCCGGATATTTCAAGCAATAAGGTTTACTGCTACTCTCCGTAGACACCATCTTACTACGAACATCATCGGAATTGTCTTTCATGTAGTCTTTCCAATACTTTTCGGTGGCTATCAGATTATACTTGGTGCTAAGATAACCGATGGATGATTTTCCCGGACTATCAGTTGTCAGATTCACAATTTCGAACAACAGTTCACTATTGAACGGAGTAGCCCATATCTTGGCATATTCATCATTGGTCCACAACTTATAGCCTTGTTTTTCTGCACCTTTAATAGCTTCGGCAGCCACATCGTATGCCTCTTTGTCATTCCCCATATAGAGGTAAACCCGGCTTAATAATGTCATTGCCGCCCATTTATTGATTTTACCCTCTTTCTTTACCGAACGAAGCAGCTTCACCGCATCTGTCAGGTCGTCTGTGATGGCCTTATAACATTGGGCAGTCGTATTGCGGGAAGGTTTGATATTCTTATCTTCTACCACTTTATCAATGATGGGCACAGCCAATGATGCCCCGTTATCTTTTAGATAAGGATACCCGTAAATACGTGTCATATCGAACAGCAACAAGGCACGTATTGCCAAAGCCTCTCCTTTCAAGTCATTATAATACTCCTGCTCTGTCAGCTTCTCCAGTTTCGGAGTTGTAATTTCCCGATCGGGAACAAGCTTTATCTTTTCAATATCCCTGAATAAAATGTTCAGGTTCTTACCAATACCGTAGTACATTCCCCAGAAGCCACTAGGTCCATTCGTCTTATTATACTTGAATGTATAGAAACTGACATTGGTGCTGGAAGACTTATAAGATTTCATGTCATCTCCCCTCAAATCACCATAACAGAACATATCTGCTCCATAATAACTGGATGACTGCATACTGCTGTATGCACCGTTCAGCACAAATTCAAAATCTCTTAATTCGGTCAATGAACCATCGGTTTCTATAGCTGTGGAAGATTGCAAATCCAACCAGTCATTTCCGCAACTACTCAATAAGGTTGCAAAGACACCTAAAGCTATATATTTTATCTTTTTCATACTTATTCATTTATAGATTAATGCACTTAGAATTTCACTTCCAAACCGAATGTATAAGTTCTCATCGGAGGAGTATCCCAACTAGGTGATGAACCCGATTCGGGGTCAATATAATCGTATGCCGCCCAAGTTAACAGGTTATTGCCCGATGCATACAGGCGTATATTGTCTATACCCACTTTCCGAGTCCATGTCTTCGGCAGTGTAAAACCGAAAGTCAGATTCTTCAGACGAACATAATCTCCACTGTATAAACGACGTGTGGTAGCATAATCAGTCATGGAAATTGATCTACCGACTACAAAACGTTCAATACTCGTTTCATCCCCCTCCTTCTGCCAGCGTTTCCGGTAATAAATAGGAATATTCAGTGTTCCGTCGCCACCGTGTTCCAGTTTGCCTGCCGCGCCGTCATAGTTCCATGCCCCAAAAGAGAAATTCACGTTAAAATTCAGATCAAACCACTTATAAGAGATGCTGTTACCCAGTCCACCGGTGATAGTAGGATCGGCACATTGCAGTACCACTTTTTCCGCACTACGCGGATCTTTAGTAGTTTCTTTGTTCAGGTTTCCATTTTCATCCGTCGTATTCTTATAGAACATCGGCTCACCGTCTGCCGGGTCGATGCCTGCAAATTCAATCATATAATAGGTAGAATAGGGCAAACCTACCTTATGAATAGATGTTCCGCTGGTTACTTGTTTCAAATCTCCGTCCAACTTCAGGATTTTATTGGAATTATGTCCCAGATTCAAACTTGTGCTCCAACGAAAATCTTTTGTCTCGATATTAGTTGAACGAATTTCCAATTCATATCCCTTGTTTTGTAATTTACCAATGTTGGCAAGATAACTTGAGAAACCTGTTGCAAGAGATAATGGCCGGCTGTAAAGCAGATTTTTCGTTGTACGGACATAATATTCAAATGTAACATTCAGTCTGTTATCGAAGAATCCCAGGTCGATACCGGAGTTGAAGTTATAGTTGGTTTCCCAAGTCAGTTCCTTGTTTTCCAGTTGCGACTGCGTGATACCCGGATTATCGTTATAATTACTGGTCAGACTGCTCAATCCCATATATCCATAATAAGAAGACGGCAGAGTTCCGTTCACACCATAAGAAACTCTAAGTTTCAGGTCGCTTAACCAGTTCTGAAGAGGTTTCATAAAACTCTCGCTACTCACTCTCCATGCACCGGACAACGACCAGAAATTTCCCCAACGATTCTCTCTCGCCAATCGCGAACTTCCGTCTGTTCTCCAACTCGCTCCCAGATAGTATTTGTTGTCATAATCATAGTTGGCACGCGTAATATAAGAAACAATACGCGTCGTACTGTTAGAACCTCCCATACTCTGATACACTACACCATTGTTGACTTCCGGTTTATCCCAGCGTGCAAAATTAGAGATAGTAGTTCCCAATCCATCCGACTCCTTACTGTTGATTTCATAACCAGCCAAAAGGTCCAGATTGTGTTTTTTCTTGATCTTTGTCTGATAAGTCAGAATATTAGACCATGTCATATTGGTAATATCATTATAATCTTTGCTGAAACGTCCGTTATCATCGTCACCGTCACTGGTACGCGGGTCTTTCCATGCACGAGACTTGTTCATCACAAAATCATAACTGAATGTAGACGCAAACTTGATTCCTTTCCAAATGTCGAATGATGCATATACGGTATTGAAAGAACGAGTCGCATATTCTCTCTTAAAATTATAAGAATTTGATAACATCGGGTTACGGTCATCCAATTTGATTAATGCACGGTTCCAGGTGCCGTCTTCATTCCATATAGGGTCAGATGGTGTAGCTCCATTACGCGTACCGTAAATTGGAGAAGTATACGATGTACCCTCCGAATAAGTATCCTGATTCACTTTGGAGAACTGTATCTTTGCACCGATATTCATCCATTTAGCCATCTGATAGTCTACATTCAAACGTGCAGAAATACGTTCCAGACCGGAGTTTATCGTAACACCATCCTGCTTCATATAGCCGATAGATGTATAGTATTTAATCTTTTCCTGTCCGCCGGAAGCTGAAAACTCGTAATTCTGGTGGCTACCGTTACGGAACAGATAATCATCCCAATTCACAAAACCACACCAAGGGATCGGTGCATACTGGTCAATATTTGAATCGGCATAAGCCCATGCTTCATTCTCGGTCATCCCCTGATGAAGTCCTACCTCATCATCGGTCTTACCGCTATAAGTTAAAGCATAATTTCGAAGCCCCTCGTGGATCAGGTTACGACGTTCCTGTCCGCCCATCAATTCGCGGAAAGGCATGGCAAAATTAGAGAATCCCCAATCCGATTTCAATTTAAAGACCGGTTTACCTGCTTTTCCTTGTTTCGTGGTAATAATGACAACGCCATTCGCTGCACGCGAACCATAAAGTGAAGCAGCAGCGGCATCCTTGATAACAGTGATGCTTTCAATATCCGATGTATTCAAAGTAGACATTACATCCAAACCGGAATCACTACCGGATGCACCAATATTACCCGACAATACAGGAACACCATCCACTACATACAGCGGAGAATTGGAGGCATTGAACGAACCCATACCACGGATACGGATGGACGTTGACGAACCCGGTATACCCGAACCGGTATTTACGCTGACACCGGGAGCCGCCCCCTCCAACATCTGTTGGAAAGATACATTAGGCACATCTTTCACAGCATCTGTCTTTACGATACTGGCAGAACCTGCATAAGCCGATTTCTTGAAAGTACCATATCCCGTTACAATCACTTCGTCCAACAGGTTATTATCCACTTTCAGGATTATGCTCATCGGCTTGCCGGGAGTTGCAACGACTTCCTGTGACGTATAACCGATATAAGAAACCATCAGAGTCACTTTCTTGTCTGTAACTTCCAGATGGAAATTACCGTCCATATCAGTCATCATACCGTTAGTTGTACCTTTCACGATGACATTAGCTCCGATTATCGGCTCTCCACTATCTTCAATTACTTTCCCTGTAATCGTATATTTCTCACGTGCAACAGTTTCCGTCCTAACGGGTTCAGCCTTACGGATGGCAATTACTCCATCATGAACCGTATAAGTCAGTCCGCTATTTCGCAGGCATTTGTTAAGCACTTCAGAAATCAGTTCATTCTTCACATCCAGATTTTCCACTCTGACTTTCTTCGCATCATTTGTGCTGTAGATAAAGGTAAAGTCCGTTTGTTTCTGAATTTCCCAAAGAACTTCATTCAGTGTTACATTTCTGAATTTGGCTGTAACCGTGGTCTGTGCGAATACAGATGCCCGCATCAGCCCTGAAGTCGTAATACAGAGAAAAAGGAACATCATACAAAGACGTTTTCCATATTTCCCAAATCTGGCAACATTACGTAGTTTTTCCATAAAACAGGGATTAATGATTAGTGAATATTTTGATAGTTTTTCCTTCTACTGTGACTGTTACTCTACCCGTTTGCTCCAACAATTTCACCAATGGGGTAATCTCATTATAGCGGTTAACATAGCAGCCGAAGCGTAACTCTTTTGTCGCTTCATTCTCATAGACTACATCCATATCATACCATCTGGCAAGAGTTTTCATGATGTCGTCCAATCGCTGATCTTTGAAATTGATCTTTCCATGTATCCATGAAGTATAAAATGCAGTATCTACATTGCGTACATTGATCTGGTTGCTGCCCGGAGTAATGCAAGCCTGTTCTGATGGTTTCAGAATCCGGTTACTTCCATTTTCAGTCTGTACTTTTACCGAACCGCTGACAAGTGTAGTTTGATATTCTTCGTTTGCGTAAGCTGATATATTAAAAGTAGTTCCTAATACTTCTATTTTCATCCCTTTGGTTTGTACAATAAAAGGCTGTCCGGTTTTGCTTACTTCGAAATAGGCCTCTCCCTCCAATTCTACCAGACGGCAATCCTGTGCAAACTGAACAGGGAAGCGGATGGAACTCATAGAATTCAACTGTACCTTGCTTCCATCGCTCAACATTAGCTGATATTCACCACCACGAGGAACGTTTACCTTATTATATGCAAGTTTTTCGGATGTCCGGGCGGGAGCCTGCTGATAATTCAATACGGTAGAATCCACCTGAATGACTGTACCATCTTTTTCTTTCAATTCCACGCCGGAAGTGGACTTCAAATCAATTGCTTCTCCATTATCCAAAATAAGAACGGCTTTCTTACCACCCGGAACAATTTGTTCCTCTACTTGAGATAACGGCTGGGGTTCATTACCGCTCTTATATATTGCCACAGTAGCAATAGCCACCGGAAAAATGAAAATAGCAGCATATTTACATATATTCAGTATCCGATGTCTGAACCGATGGCGTTGGATTTTTCTTTGCACTCCCTCCCATCCGTTCTCTGCATGGAAAGTTTGCCGCTTCTGCATATTCTGCTTTATGTTTTCTTCCTTGCAGATTTCCTGAAAAAGGCGTTCGTTTTCGGGCGATTCATCTCTCCACCGGGTCAGTTCCGCCTGTTCTTCTTCCCCGATTTCATCAGATAAGTATCTGGCAATAAGTCTTGCAATATAGAAATGTTGGTTTATCATAATTCACATGTTTTAATCGTTGTTTATACTAAAACAGGTGAATTGAAAATCAGGGTGTATTAAAAATGATTTTTTTTAAAGAAACTATAAAAAGTAAAAAACCAAGTAGTAATAGTCTTTCAAATATACGCGTAATTTACGGTAGGCAATCTTTTTCTGGGAGTGTACCGTTTCGCCGGAAATATTCAGTGTTTCAGCAATTTCCGGATTGCTTTTTCCCTCAAGCGCCAGTTGCATAATGCTTTTCATCTGCGGCGGTAGTTTTTCAATGGCATCCACTAATATCCGGTAACTTTCTTCTGCTATGACCTTGTCTTGGAAAAAAGAGTCTTTACTCATTTCCTGAACTTTCTGTGCATACTCGTTCATGACCTTGGTATGTTCCAGTTCATTTAAAGATTTATTGCGTACCGACGTATAGAGGAATGATTTAATCTGATGCACATACATGAAATCATCGCGCAACTGCCACAACTTCACAAAACACTCCTGAACAATATCAGCCGCTAATGCATCATTTTCGACATACTGATTAGCAAACATACATAGAGATATGTAATATTTGTCGAATATAGAACGAAACTGAGTCTCATCAGTTAACTTAATACTAATATAGTCTGTTGTGCCAATCACGTATTCTTTATTTTGGTTACAAATATACCATTTGAAAATTATGTAACCAAACAAAAATGAAAAATCACAATCTTTGTTTCATTACAAAACCCTCAAAGAAGTCGTCCCGGTAACTATTACCGATAGCAATTTCATACGATTTTATAAATATATCATTATTGTCAAATGACTCGATGTGATCGGTATTGACAATATAGGATTTATTCACCCGCAAAAAAATAGATTTTGGTAATAAATCGAATATGGCTTTCAGGCTCATGCGAGTAATGATACGCTGGTCGTTCAGTTGAAGAATGACGTAATCTTTCAATCCCTCAATAAAGAGAATATCGGAGAAATTCACCTTGAAATACCGGCGCTCTGCCTTTACGAAGAAATATTCAGCGGCAACAATCGTTTCGATAGCTTCTTTCTCTTCTTTCAATAATAGAGAATGATAGGATAACGCTTTATCCACCGCCTTTTGAAAACGTTCCGCTTCGACGGGCTTAATCAGATAGTCGATTGCATCTACTTCATAGCTATCCAGCGCATATTCTGTATAGGCTGTGGTGAAAATAACCAGTGTTTTTTTGGAAATCGTACGGGCAAACTCTATTCCTGTAATCCCAGGCATCTGAATATCCAGAAAAACCAGATCGACTCCCTGCTGCTCCATAAAGTCGGAAGCAGTTGCAGCACTATTAAAGCTGCCTATCAACTGGAGATTATCGGATTCTTCTATCAATAACTTCATGGCCTCACGTGCCAAGGGTTCATCATCTACAATGATACAATTCATAATGTTATACTTAAAATTACAGAATAGAGATTTTCATCTTCTTTTTGTTCCAACTTATAATGTTCAGGATACAGTAATCCTAATCTACGCTGAATATTGGCAAGTCCGATTCCACCGACTTTACCCTGCTGGACTGCAACAGCCGGTTTAGAATTCTCACACCGGAATTCCAGCCGGTGAGCATCCACCTTAAAAAAGACATGGACATACGAAGAATGCTCACTATCAAAACTATGTTTCACCGCATTTTCCACAAAAGGAATGAATAATAAAGGCTGAATCCAAATGGAATCCACTTCTCCCTCCTGCCTCAACGTAAACTGGAAATTGTCACGGCGTATCTTTTCCAAATTCAGGTAGTCATTCAGGAAACGGATATCCGAAGCCAACGAAACTCTTTCACGCGAACTGTCATTAATCTGATATCGTAGCAAATCTTCCAGTTTGAAAAGTACTTTGGAAGCTTCTTCCGGATTTCTCTTTATCAGGACATTGGCATTATTCAGCATATTGAAAAGGAAATGCGGGTTAATCTGATTCTTCAGAAATGTCAGTTCGGATTGCAAAGTAGTGGACTCGAGTTCGTCAATACGCAGGTTGTAACGCAACCAATGGGTAAACAGTGATATGGCTGCCGAACCTGCGGTAACAAAACCGATGGTCAGTATCCCCGAAAAAGTATTAATGAAAGTAGCGAATCTGCCAGGATCTTTTCCGGGCAGAATTACTTCAAAGAGTAATCCCTGGGTGATTGAAAGGAAGACGATGACTACCAAATTCGTCAGGACAGCCGCCAGGACATAATGACCTAAGCGGTTCTTCAACAGAAAACAGGGTACTAATATATACAGGTTCATATAGATTACCGTATTAATGGAAACAAAATATGCCAGGAATCCACCAAAACGCCGCCAAAAAGAAACTGACTGCAAAGGTTCGTACCAAAAGACATTAATAGTCATCAAAAGAACTATTATTTGCAGTAACAGATGTCTGCATGTCCGGTAATGAGGACTTAACAAAAAAGCTGTAATGCTTTTATCTTCCATTCTTCTATGTTCTGTATTCAGGTTCATACTTCACCTCCTTTCAATTCCAACCAGATGCTTTCTGTCGTCAGGAATAGTCTGTAACGATTGCCATATAATAAGTTCAGTCTTTGGCGGATTCTTTCAAGTCCTTTATCTTCCAAAAGATTCACTTGTAGGCAAAGACAGGTGAATATAATTGTGTTCTCTTCTACTTTCAAATGGATTTTGAGAGAAACAGGGATGGATATTCGCTGTTCGTTGATTGATTTTACAATATATTGCACAAATGGAATGAAAAGCAAGGGGGGAACCAGTGTTCTATTTACTTCTCCATCCGCAAGCAGTTCATAATTAAATTGTGCCTGGGAATTCTGTTCCAAGGTCAGGTAATTATTCAGGAAATTAATTTCACTACTAAGTAATACCTTTGTTCTGCTGCAATCATATAGTTGATAGCGAAGTAGTTGACTTAATTTCATCAGCATCTTCGAGGCTTTTTCCGGTTCGCTCAATGTCAGTTCCCCCGAATGATGCAATGTTTTGAAAAGAAGTTCGGGGCTGACTTGTTCTTTTAGCTGTTCCACTTCCGAAAGTACGTGAACCTTTTCCATTTGTGAGACACGTTGATGGTCTATCATCCATTCTTTCAGGAGAACAGTCATTGTTCCTCCTATCATGCAGAGTGTGGACAACATGAAAGAAGATATATAATCCATCACTATAGGTATGGAAAAATAAGAGGCACGTTCGTAAAATTCCGGCCAGCAGGAATAAGATACATATTCCGTTGCCATTTGTATTGCCAGGGCAAGCATCATTGCTACTGAAAGTAAGGATATGTAGCTTAGATAGCGTCTTTTCAGCAAAAACTTTGGAAAGAGCCAGAAAAGATTCAGATAAATAACTCCTATATAAGTCAGTAGATATAAGAAAGTGAATGTATAAATCCATCCTCCCAATATATCCCGGTAATCGAGGAATATAATAAAAACCTGATTGAATGATATGGTAGCCAACACCATAATGAGCACCAGATAACGCGCCCATCGAAGTTCCGGGCTAACGAGAAATCGATATAATAAAGTAGATTTATTGTCTGTTGTTATTGTTTCAGCCATCGTGTATTTAATCAGGGAAGATGTTTTATCTCCGGGGACGAAGATAAAACATTTTTCCGGTTGGACTTCTATATCGGTTATCTAAAATTCAAGTTTATAACTCACATTTGTCAATGTTGTAGAACCGTCGCTAACATCAATTTTTCCAGTTTTCACATTATATTCATGTCCATAGTGTTCTTTCGCACCGGTAAAGTTAAGTCCTTTCACTGCAAACTCATGAGAGACTTTCTTCTTGTTGATGCGGTAACTCACGGTATAGTTGCCGATAAGCATGGGAGAATATTGTTTAGAAAATGCTTTCGTTTCGTCATATTGCACCTCTTTATCAGGATGATTCATCGTTGCTTCCCTGTCAATCGGAGAATACCGGTCACCTCCTTGTAAGGTCAATTTCAGATTGATGCTAAGAATATTCTGTCTGTTACGTCCCAGCATCCATTCCTTTCCAATCAGTCCGTTGATGACATAATTCCGATTAAACTTCGTATTGTACCACACACCGTCTCCGCCCCGATAGCGGGAATCGAAAAGAGAACCGGAAATCATGTAATAGAGTCCTTTTTCCAGGAAACGTTCTAAAGTGATGTCAATGCCTATGTTGCGTCCTCTTCCTTTATTAACCAATGCGTCTTCCACATAGAAATCAGAGCGGTTGAGTACGGAATAAGAGCTGTCAGCCATCACAGGCACATCATGGAGAAATTGGATATAAGGTTCTATTTTCAGATTCATGCGATCGGATATTTTGTATCCAAAAGATAACATGACGTGCTGCGCTTTGGTGAAATCGAGTTCCTTGTTGACGGATTTGTCTCCTGTATTTTTCGTTTTCACAAAATAGACGTCCATTTTCTCCATACGGCTGTACATACCATAAGCCAGTGCGAAAGTTGCTTTCGGAGTAGCTTGCCATTTCAAGCCAATACGGGGTTCAACAGACCACTTTTTATTCAGGGTCAGAAATTGCCCGTAAATACCTGCATTGAGCGTCCAACGTTCCGTCAATCCTACAGAAGAACTATTGTAGGCAGATATCAGACTCGTATTGCCTTTTCCTTGAGATACGGTTTCCAGTGATTCGGCTTCATAAGGAGCAATGGCAAGGTTCATTTGATAGAACATGGCATTATACGTAAATCCTGTCTTATTAGTAAAACGGTTACTGAATTTACGGTTGAAAGTCGAAGTCAGTATCAAGTTGGTATGTTTCGAGTTAAGATCCATGTAGGGAGTAGATTCCAGAGAGTGGTTAAACATGGTTGCTCCTCCGTCCAGTTGCGAATAAGTGCCGGCAATAGTGGTTTTCAATGATGCGTCATTGTTGAAGAAATAACGGTGGCTGATACCTCCGGCAGCCATATACTGTTTGTCTTTTGATTCGCTACGGTCGCTCATATATTCCCATTTATCCGTATTCTTTTCAAAATCACTGCCGAATTTATCAATCAGGCTGGTTCCCCAGACAGAGAATGTTCCTGCTTTCTGTGTCGGGAAATTCAGTTTGAAGTTCAAGTCCTGATAGTCCATCTTTCCGCCCTCCAAGTTCAGAAGTCCCGTTGTGGAATACCGGTAATTGAAAATATAGGATGCTTTGTGCTTCTTGCTTAACGGTCCTTCGGAAGCTACATCAATTCCCATGATGCCCACTTGAAGCGTATTCTCATTCTTCTGGTTATTTCCATTACGCAATTTCATATCAAACACACCGGATACCGCATTTCCATATTCTGCCGGAAAAGCTCCGGTAAAGAAATCGGAATTACCCAATACCTGCGAACTAAGAGATGAAAGTATTCCTCCACCCAATGTGGCAATATCCGCAAAGTGATTCGGGTTGGGAATTTCAACGTCTTCCAATCGCCACTGCAACAGATGGGGAGCATTGCCATGAATGGATATTCCATTAGAAGATACACTGGGGGCCACTCCGGCAAAGGAGGATACCAAACGGGCAGGGTCGTCAAAACCTCCGGCGTAGCGGCTCGCTTCTTCCACACTTAACATACGGGCCCCGGTAGTAGCCATCTTATTCATCGCCTCCTCTTTATTGGTTCTGGCACGAATCACTACTTCATTGAGTTCGTTTACACTTTCTTTCAAAGGAATTTCCAGATAAACTTCTTTGGCGGAAGTTACCAGTATCTCTCTGAAAATACCCGGCTCATATCCCATAAAGGCTGCCTCTACCGTATGCCGTCCAACAGGAACCTGTGGTATGCTGAAACGACCGAGACTGTCTGTTATCGTACCTGCTCCCTCTTTTTCGGATAATCTCACCGTTGCATACGGTATCGGGTGTTTCGAATCTCCGTCAATAACCATTCCCCGGATTGTCTGTACCGGTCGTCCTTTTCTCTGCGGTGTCTGACTAAACGCCACTGCGGATACCAACAAAGCAACCAACAAAAGTATCCACCCGCCATAACGATGTATTTTCCGGGTTAACTCTTCACTAAGAACTCTTTCAAAGGTTTTGAGTACTGCGCTGCATTCATCTGCGGAGATACCCGACTGAATAGATATTTTTTCTAATAATCTAGTTTTATTCATCTTCATGATTTTATTCTGTTTTTATTTCGTCACGAAGATAGAGTATAGAAGATTGCCGATTTTTGAAATGAGACGAATGCATCCCGTTTGTAGACAAAACGCAAAATTGATAAGACGAAAAAATCATTCAATCCATGAAATCTTACCAGAAACAGAGCTTTAAAAAAAAATAAAACTCCATATATTCTGTTTTTAGAAAAAAAATTCTACATTTGCCAAATCAATATACAGCAAAACAACAATAGTGGCTTTATAGCGACACAATCAATTTAATATTTATAAAGTATGAAAAAGTTTTTATTTGTTTTGGTGGCCTTTATCACCATTTTTATGACTAGTGCTGAAGCACGCCGTATAAAAATCAACGTTCCAGCTAACATTCCTAAAGTCGCTACTTTGCCGGACAGTTCCTATTACAAGACAGATGACGGTTCACATTTGGATCTGGGTTATATTGAGAAAGATGGTAGCCGTGTATTAGTGCTGTTTTCAGAATCCAAACCTGACACCTATTATGATATTCCCGACGATTTTATAGAAGCTCTTCAGAAAGACCTCAATGTAGAGGATCTTACCAGTCTCATTCCAGAGCCATCTTTCTGGGATAAATGGGGAGGCAGTATTCTAATCTATGGCTTCGGTGCATTGATCGTTATCGGTATAATAAGTTATCTGAAAGATTTTATCTTTGGTATCCTCGGACTAGGCAAAAAGAAAAAAGAGGAAGAGGACGAAGAAGATAATGATTCGAAAGCTAACAGCTAACGGTTCATCCTAAGATTAAGTCGGGCAACTCCTATTCTGGTTAGTTGCCTTACCTATATAAGAAAAGTCACATCACTTTCAGAACGGTTTATGTCCTCTAAAAGTGATGTGACTTTTCTTAATAGCACACGCCAACCTACCCTAAAAAGTCGGTCTTATCTTTATCCGTGATCTCCCGAATTACTTTACATGGAACTCCTGCAGCGATCACATTTTCCGGCACATCCTTAGTCACTACACTTCCTGCTCCGATTACCGAATTTCTTCCAATGGTAACACCACCCATAATATGGACGCCTGCACCAATCCAGACATTATCCTCAATCACAATCGGACGTGCATAGCAACCTCCCATAACGCGTTCCCGAGCATCAAGTGCATGATTTGCAGTGTACAGTCCGACACGTGGTCCCAACAAGACATTATCCCCTATTGTAATAAGATTCCCATCCAACATGATGCAATCAAAATTAGCAAAGAAGTTGTTTCCTATAGTGATATTAAATCCAAACTCACACCGGAAATTGGGTTCGAAGTGAACATTCTTCCCAATGCCTTTCAACAATTTGCGTAATAATGCTTCACGAACCTCTTTGGGTTTTCCATAAGTAGAGTTATAATCATTAGTCAGAAAAACGACTTGTTCTCTTCTCTGAACCAGTTCTGCAGACAAATCATTATACATAGTCCCCGACAACATTCTTTCATACAATTCTCTATTTTCCATATCTATATCATAATGATTGATTAAAGTCCTTTTGTAATCACCGGTAATCCGAAAAAGCCTTTTTGTAAAGTTAGTATCTTCGGTGCACCTGCCTTGGTCTTATTATAAGTGGAAAGTGACACATGCAATTCTTCCACAGCTCCATTCTCAAAAGCTACCTGCAAATAGTATTCCTTACGTATGCCATCCGAAACATAACGATGCCTGCCTACTCTACGGGTCTTCTTGTGTGTTTCTACATATTTTTTCTGTACCATCACTGTTTCTTCGTGTGTGGAAGCAAGATCGGCAAACCAATAATTACCGCCAAGAAACAATACATAACTGATGGCACCGATGCAAGCCAGATGACACAAACAATTAATTACTTTACCATCCATGGTTGTAAGCCATATCCATTTCTTATAGAATGGGATAGTAGCAAGAGCAATCAAAAGCGCCATTCCAACAGGTATCCACCAGGCAGTCAGTGTATCTTCGTAGATAACATATCCGATGCCACACGAAGCAATAAATACCAGAAGCATCAAAAAGCGAAGTATCTTAATAAATAGAGTTTTCATCATATTTCTTTCATTTATACGCAAATATAAAAATAAGCTACTGAAAACACTGATTATTAAGAAAAATACTTGATTCAACCTACTAATTCATGATTAATCAAAAGCCTTTTGCCGATATATCAAGACCATTTGATTTTCCATCATAACTGAAATTCATGCTTATTGTATCTCCTAATAAGATGACAGCTATACAATCATTCTTTTGTGAAAGAAAGAATATGACTAATATGTCTGGAGGATGTTCCTAATAAAATAGAATATTGACCGGAATTCACTTTCCAATCATGCGTTTCATCATCCCAGAAAGCCAAATCCTCTGGCGTTATTTCAAACTCTACAGTTTGATTCTCTCCTGAATTTAAAAATATCTTCTTAAACCTTTTCAGTTCTTTCTCGGGACGCAACACAGATGGTTGATCTTCTTTGAGATATAGCTGTATAACTTCAGCTCCTTTCTGACTTCCTGTATTTGTAATAGTCACCGAACATCTTATCATTTGGTCATTCATTTTTTTAGATGACAAACGTGGTTTAGTCAATGTAAAAGTTGTATAAGAAAGCCCATACCCAAAAGGATAAAGTGGTTCTATATTTTTTGTATCATACCATCTATATCCCACTAATACACTTTCTCCATAATTCACATCATACACATTGATAAGATGCTCATTTTTAAGTTCATTATAGAGTGACGCCCCTTTAGGTAAGTATCCCCATGCCGGTGAGTCCTCAAATGTTTTTTCTATAGTCATTGGTAACTTACCAGAAGGAGTTACCTTACCTGTGATAATATCTGTGAGTGCTTCAAAACCCGATTGTCCTCCATACCACCCGTAAATCAAACCCGCCAATCGATCATTCCATGCAGACATATCAATAGCTGATCCCGTATTAAGGATAGCAATAGTATTAGGATTATTTTTAGTGACATATCGCATTAATGATTCATCTTCTTTTGGCAAAGCAAATGGACGTTCTATTGCTTCTTTATCTCGCGTACCCATACTTAGCAAAACGATGTCAGCCTCTTTTATATCAACTACAGTAGGCTTTTCTATATAATACACTGTTCTGCCAAAAGCTCTCTGTAATGCTTCAATCAGACTTACATTATTGTAGCCGATTACTTCTGCAGCCCCATAGCCACGAGGTATTTCATATATAAACTTACCTGTCAATAATATTTCTCTATTCTTTGTTGGATCAAGTGGCAAAATATTATCTCTGTTTTTAAGTAAAACAATTCCTTCTTCCGCCACTTGTCGTGCAATTTTTTCATGCTCCTGATACTTATCAAGCAAAGACAAGTCATATTTGGACCTATCATAAAATCCCATTGCAATACAAGTAGCCAAAATAGGACGCACCATATCATCTAAATCTTTTTCTGTGATTTTTTTCTGATGGTATAAACCCAACACAGATTCTCCAAAATTATATGAACCAGGCATCTCCAAATTCTGTCCTGATTTAATAACTTTCTCCAAATTCCACACCGAATTCCAATCACTCATTACCAACCATTTAAATCCCAATTTTTCTCTAAGAATATTCTTAATAACATACGAACTTTGCCCAGCCCACTCTCCATCAATTTGGTTATACGAGGTCATTACAGACATAGCTCCTGCATCTATTCCTGCCTTAAAACCAGGTAAATAGATTTCATTCATAGCTCGTTCGCTAATGATAGAATTACTCCGTTTACGATAGAATTCGGTGTTGTTCCCGTAGAAATGCTTCAAACAAGCCGCTGTGCCTGTACTTTGAAGTCCCGTTACATATTGACTTACCATTTGAGATACTAAATAAGGATCTTCTCCAAAATATTCAAAGTTTCTTGCACATTGAGATTGTCGATAAATATTTAATCCAGGACCCAACAAAACTTCGATACCTCCGGCTCTACATTCCTCACCAATAGCTTTTGCATATTGGTAAGATAGATCTGGAGAAAATGTAGAGGCTAACAATATAGGAGAAGGAAAAGCTGTTGAGCGTTCCAATTGTTTCACCACATTAGGATCAGGCAAATTATTTCGGATATTTACTCCTTGTGTTGCATCCGACAAGTAAATGGGAAGTATCCCTTTCTCTTCGAATCCTTTAATAAAGAATTTATTATATCCTCTGACCATGAGTGCCTTCTCTTCTATCGTCAATCGTTCCAATAAGTCATTCGCCTTTTTATATGCCGCAGTTGCGTCCATTATTTGTTGAGCATATATCCCAATGCAACTAATAAACATAAAAACAAGTGAGATAATTTTTTTCATATTATGAAAACTCTTTAATGTAGAACTCCTCTTTATAATAGAGAAGTTCTACCTATTAATATTTAATTATTATATAATTCTTTTATTTCACTTTCTGATAATATTCTTTCGTACAAAATAAAATCATCCAGATAACCATTTAAAAAGTTTTCAGGGGCAAATGCTCCATTAGTAAAGCGATAATTACAACCAATGTAATATGGCCAATTATCAACTACTTTGTCAATAACCCCTTTCTTTTCAATAACTTTTTCTCCGTCTATATAAAGATAACTATCCCTTTTGCCATCAACTTTTTGATAAACACAAACATAATGATGCCATTCACCATCATCCATCCGTTTTCCTTCATATTCAGCCCAGTTTCCAGCCTTACCTTTATATTCTACGCAGAACACAACAGTTTTACCACTAGTATCAAGTCTGAACCAACTTTGTCTTGGGACAGGATCAGTATATGTAGCACCAGGACCAACACCTTGATGGAATATAGCATTCTTTCCAGTCATATTTGAAGTCTTCACCCAGAATGCAACAGTAAACTCACTCTCCGTATAGTGGCTCTTTAACCCTTCTTCAGGAATAGACAATATTGAATAATTTTCTTTATCTCCCTGGAAATGAGCAGCGAATCTACATTCAGCACTTTCGCCAGAAAAACGTGCCGGAGCATTATAGACATTTGCCCCAGTTCCTCCTATAAGTTCTTCAGGGTTCAATTGATTGGGACCTATATCTTTATTATCACCATCGAATGGTAAATATAACACTAGTTTTTCTGCAGAAATGACATATACGTATCCTTCTTTCTCTTTTACGGAACTGTTCACCGAGTTTTTGGCCGTTAACGTCACTTTATATTTTCCAGGATTTACATACTGCACCACAGGATTCTGATCTGTTGAAACAGAAGGATTACCTCCTTCAAAAGTCCATTTCCAGTCTTCCACCATTCCCAATGTTTTATCTAAAAAGTGAATATATCCTCCGGCATATGTATTCCGGCATTGTGCTCCAAAATCTGCGGCAATCGCATTCTTATCAATAACAGTGATATAATCCACCATTACTTTATCAGAAGATGCTTTCGGATTTTTTGCCACTAATTTAACCGTATAAATTCCCGGAGAGAACATCATTTGTGGATTTTGTTCTGTTGAAGTAATAATTTCTCCACCTTCTTTAGGAGTAAAACTCCACAACCATTCATTAGGATAGCCTTTAGATAAATCTTTGAAAGATATAATATCTTCATTTGTTGCAGTAGTCTTATCTGCAGAGAAGTTGGCTGTTATCTGAGATGGGTAGTTGACAGTAATATATTGTTCTTTCACAATTTCATTAACATTGCTTCCTCGTCCAACAGACAAAATGACAGAATAAACTCCAGGTTTATTGTACACAACACTAGGACTGAATAAGACCGAAGTCTCTGGTTCTCCTCCATCAAAATGCCAGTTCCACTTAGTCGGTTCACCGGTAGAAGCATCTTTGAAAGTGACACTTTCACCCATTGTGACTTCCTGAACATTCGATTCAAATGCTGCCTGTAATGATTGCAAATCATCTTCAGAACAAGCAGACAATACTATCATAACGACACACTGTAATAAATATAAAACTTTTCTTTTCATATCAGTGATATATTAAATTCATTGTATTTTATTAATTCTAATTCTCTCAAAACTAATCTTTTCGTATAGCTTTGAGCTGCCATTTTCATATAAAATTCCTATTTCATTATCAGAGAACATTACGATATCAGAATAGGCGAAACCCCACTATATACGACATATCCTGCCGACCATGTTTTACCATTATCCACACTTTTCTTTATACTCATATTTATGCGTGTTAAACTTATATCTGTATTCTCCTGCACATCAGAACAGGAAAATAAAAACAGTCTGAACAATATGTATTGACACCAATTCATTGTATCGATTTTATACTGACAACTTTAAAAGCCAATCCATCTGTATATCTTTTTTCTCCACCTTCATATATAAGAGCAATCTGTGAATCAGAGAGTTCAACCAAATCCGAATAACCAGAGTTTCCTTCATACACAACATATTGCCCTTTCCAACTTTTTCCACTATCAGAGCTTTTCTTAATAGTCATATTAATACGTTCTGTAGCAGAAGCTGCATTTGAGAGAAAAACAGATTGTCCTATTGATAGTATACTACCCTGACATTTACAATCTATTTGATCGTTGCTAGCCTGAGGATTAGACCACGTTATACCACCATCCTGACTAATACTATTTTTTCGGTAGAATCCTTCATCCGCTCTCATATTCAACATTAAAGTTCCCTCTCCTATTTCAGCAACAGAACATTCGCCAACACCACTAACCGGAGTTGGTTCACCTGGTTTCCATGTCTTTCCGTAATCATCAGAATAAATAATATGCGAATAACTTTTCACTTTTCCATTTTCCCTAGTAGTAAAATAGTTTGGAGCAATTAAACGTCCCCTATTGGTCCCTTTCTGAATTTGAATACCATGACAAGGTCCAGTAGCGTACCAATCCCATTTTTCTTTTTTCACAGCAGAAGTTATCTCAACAGGAGATGCCCAAGTGACACCGTCATCATCCGAATAGGTATAATACGGACGCCGAGTGTTTTCTCCGGTTCCATTGGTTATTGTTCCCCACTTATCTGTTTGATAATTCCATGTCATTAACAAATGTATTCTACCTTTATCATCAACAATCGGAACAGGATTTCCACAAGTATTCTGCCCATCATCCCATATCATTATTTGTTTACTCCATGTTTTTCCATTATCAGACGAACGCTTAACAACAAGATCTATATCTCCACTGTCTCCATTACTTCTAGCTTTTCTAGCCTCTGCAAATGCCAATAAGGTATTACTCTGCGTTTTAACAATAGCAGGTATTCTATAGACTTCATATCCGTCTACTCCCTGACTATAGACATAATCGAATTGGGATGCTGGAACTTCCTCTTCAGGTGAAGGTGGAACCGGAGTATCTTGTGAATCATCATCTTTTTGACAAGCCTGTGTGAATAGGCTCGTCATAAGAAATATACATGTCAGAATCTTATAAGTTTTCATATCCTTGGGTTTGTTTCAGATTAGGATTAATATTCATATCACTTAGTGGAATTGCGAGATATAATGGAATAATAATATTATCAATAGCTTTCTTTTTCAAGTTCGGAACTTCCTGATAGACATCTATTGTTCCACCAAAATGGAATCTGAGAAGATCAGGCCATCTTTTCCTTTCAAGATATAATTCTCTTGCACGCTCATTCAGAATCTCCTTTTCCACTACTTTTTTATCCGTACTTCCATTATAAATACCTATCTTAGCACGATCCCTGACTTTATTTAACTCAATGATTGCCTGAGGTGTCTGATTCAATGCTGCATAAGCTTCGGCCTTGAACAAATACATCTCTGCAAGTCGATAAATGATAATATCCGAATCATAGGTACGATCTCCTTCTGTTTTTGTCCCCTTCATCTTATTATCGAAAATACCGATCTCATTTCCTCCCGCATCCTTAGCTATTATAAAAGATTCTTTTGTTCTAATATCAGTGGGATTAGCATTAAAAAGATCTATTAAAAAAGAGCTTGGTGCATAAGTACTGCGAGCCCCACCTTTTGCATAAGGTATTTCATCTTTATTAACTGCCTTTTCCACAAATACATCTCTTGGCTTCAAACTTTGACTATATTGGGCTTCCTTTTCATAAATCTCAAAGTGAATAGTCCATATCACTTCTTTTCCATACTTAGTACCATAAATATCGGCAAAATTGTCTTCAAAAGAAAGACCTTTACTTGCTAAATCAGCATAAGTGATAACATCCTTCAAATCCTGCTCAGAGCCATTCAAGACTTTCGCTTTCCATAACAAAATATCGGCTTTCAGTGCATAACATGCCGGTTTTGAGGCTCTTCCTTTTCCATTCGTATAACTTTCTTCCGGAAAGAGATCGATTGCTGCATTCACATCACTTAGAGCCCGTTCTAAAACTTGCTCTGCCGGCTCCCTTGCTAATTTAGGCTTATTGGAACTTTCTGTCGGTTCCAGTTCTATAGGAGCATCTCCCCATATACGAGCTACACAGAAATACATATATCCCCTTATGCAATATGCTTCTGCCAACAACCTGTTTTTATCAGATTCCACTCCAAAACTTATTCCAGGTGTATACTTTAATAACATATTACAATGCTGAATTACCGAATAATAACTTGACCAACCATATCCGTTTTGTGAAGTCAGATTCTGTGCCCACAAATTCGATGGACCACCTTCCAGACCTGTTGTAAAAGCATCTCCTCTATCTTCAAAATGAAGAGTTGAATTAGAAGTATCACGTAACTTAGTATAAATACCTATCAAATAGCTTTCTACATCCCCCTTTGTATTCCAGTACCCGTCTCCCGTTATACTTGAAACTGTATCTACATCCAGCAAATTGCATGAATGTAACAAGAACAATGAAATTCCTAATAATATTGATTTAATTTGTTTCATAATTACAAGTCTTATTTAATTAGAAATTAATTTTTACTCCCATATTATATTGTCTTGGCCTTGGGTATACCCCATAATCCACTCCGGTATATATTTCAGGAAACATACCATCATATTTCTTTATATAACCTATGTTATATGCTCCAGCAAAAACTTCCACTCCACTCAATCTTATTTTTCTAACCCAAGTTGATGGTAGCATATAGCTTAAAGACACTTCCCTAAATGCCAGATAATCTCCTTTACTAAAATACAGGCTATTGTTGGTACTCCCACTTTCAGAACTGCCTATTTGATTATCCCATCTCATATGATTTCGATATTGATAATCGTAATCACTTTGAACTGTATATTTAGGATATTTCGTTCCATCATTCGCACTTTGCCAGGAATTGGTCATTGCGTCTTTTATGGCATTATTGTTATTACGTGAACTACCCATTATCTGTCCTTTAAAACCATTATCTATCACATGTCCCATAGCCCAGTCCATTACAACCCGTACAGTAAGTCCTTTATATTTGAAAGAGTTGACAATACCTCCCACCTTATCCGGTCGGATATATCCCATGAATTTCATATCTTTAGAGTCCAATTGCCCATCATTGTTCACATCTTCAAATATGGCATCTCCTGCATGTTTCTTTCTACCTTGCGCATTAGGATCATTAGGGGCTTTAGCTGCTGCTTCTTCCGTTTGATAGGTTCCTAAATAATGAAATGCCCATCTTCCACCAAACTTTTCGCCCTCAGCAATTCCCCCAACCTTTTTAGTACCTCCTGTAGCAGGATCATAAATAAAATTACCTCCTACCCGATTTTTCTCCTCTCCATTATCCGGTAAATCTACTACGACTCCTTTATTGTAAGCAAACGTCAATGATAAATCCCATGAAAAATCTTTGGTTTGAATAGGAGTAGCATTCAACTCTATTTCTATTCCGGAGTTTCTTACTGAACCATAATTACTCTTAATCGAACTAAAGCCCGTAGAATTCCATAAAGGTTCATCATACAATCTATCAAATGTCAGTTTATTATAGTAGTCAATTAATAATCCCAATCTATTATTAAAAAATCCGAGATCGACTCCAATATCATACGATTCCGTCGTTTCCCATCGTAATTGAGAATTTTTTAATGTTGTATTTAGTATACCTACTGATCCTTGATAATTAGTATCTGTAATTTTGTACTCACCTCTTGAATTGGCAACACTCAAATTGTTATTACCCGTACGCCCCCAACTTGCGCGCCATTTCCAACGACTCATAATACTTTCTAATGGCTTGAAGAAATTTTCCCTATGCATATTCCATCCAGCTGATACTCCAGGGAAAAATCCCCATTTATTATCTTCTGCAAACCGTGAAGAACCATCTGCACGCATACTGACAGAAACTATATATTTACCTTTATAATCATAGTTTACACGTCCAAAATAACTTAAAGTAGCTTCCATTGTCTTAGTAGAACTTGCTCTTTGTGTACTATCTGCCGTTGCATTTAATGTTGGAATTAAATCTATAGAAGATCCACTACCGCTTGCCGAAAGTCTGTAACTATAATCATGAGTATAACTGGCACCTGCTACAGCTCCTATATTATGCTCCTTGATTTTCTTATCATACGAAAGAACCAAATCTCCCTGCAAATGTCTGTCATAGTTATGCTTAGCTGAAGCAGGACGGATTGTATTTCCAGTCGTCTCATTATCTGCCTGAAAATAATTCTCAATACCTTCAGTTCCAAAATAATAGGCTGTTGGTTTTAAAACTAGCCCAGGTAAAATATTCCAGATTGCACCCAACTGAAAAGTTGTCCTATAAACACTAGTATCATCATAATTTGTTTTATAATAAATCTCATGCAATCTACTTCTGAAAGAAGAAATACCTTCTCCGGGGGCTGGAGTTCCATCTTCATAGTACAATCTGTAGGTCGGTGGTGTTAATATACTTCGAGATATAGTATTGACTGTATTTCCACCTCCCACAGCATCTCTAACCTGCAGACTAGCTTTAGTAGACAAACTCCATGCCTCACTTAATTTATAATTTCCATTAAATAAGACACTATAATTTTTATAATTTGTACCTCTAAGTATACCATCCTGATTCAAATATCTTAAACCTACATAATAGTTAATCGCCTCTGTTCCTCCACTAATACTAAGATCAACCTCATGCTTTTGTCCTGTTGTGAAAGTTGCTTTCTGAAAGTCATTATCCTGGAAGATGAGCTGTTTTCCCGTAACAGGGTCCGCCATGGTTTGCCAGCCCTCATGTTCCAGTAGATTACTCACATAACCTTGACCATACTTTTGCAAATAAACATCCAAAAATTCAAGTGTATTTTTAGAGTTTCTCGGATTTCCTGTTGACATACCAAAAGAACCACTTAAGAATTTTGCCTGATCTTCCTTTCCATTATATGTCAAATCAGCCTGATTAAATTTCGCAATATTAGAACGAGATAATGTTATATAATCCCGTGCATTCAATAGTGAAATTCTCTGCGGTTGTTGTTCCACTCCATACGTATACCTTAAACTGACAGTAGGTTTCCCTTTCTGACCAGCTTTAGTTTTAACCAAGATTATACCATTAGCAGCTCTGGAACCATAAATAGCAGTAGAAGCAGCATCTTTCAGAACTTCTATCGATTCTATATCTGCAGGATTCATATCTGATATATTTCTAAATCCTTGTGATATTATACCATCAATAATTATTAAGGGAGTATCACTTTCAGGTGAAGTAGAACTACCTCCACGAATAAATATTTGAGGGTCTGCCCCCGGTTGTCCATTAGATATTTGTAAGGATAAACCTGGAACTTTGCCTTGTAATTGTAATAACGGATTCTGTCCTGGTGCTTTTTGAAATTCCTCTTTATTTATCTTAGAAATAGAATTTGTTATTAATGCTCTTGACTGTTTACCATAACCAATGGCAACGACTTCATCAAGTAACACAGAACTCTCTTTCAAAACAATCACAATATTTCTCCGTCCCTTAATATCAACCTCTTTTGTTTCCATTCCGACAAAAGAGACAATCAGAGTTGCATTAGGAGGAACCATTATAGAAAATTCACCGGAAGCATTGGTGATAGTACCTTTATCCATACCTTTTACGGATATTGAAACTCCTGGTAATTCAACTCCTGTCTGGTCTTGTACTACACCAGAGACCTTTATATCTTCAGAATTAATATTATTTGCTTGAATATTTGAAAATACAGATGATAAGATAAATACCATCGATAATATTAATAAATCTTTAGTATGCTTTATTGAGTTTTTCATAAAAAATAAAATTAGAATGAATAAATTATATAAGGATTAATCTTTCATATCAATCGTTTTAGGTCGCAGACAAGTGACCAAAATGACCAGCATAACAAATACCAGTATAGCAAGCAACGCAAAATCGCGTCCCAAATGTCCGGCATCCATCGACTCACCCAGAAGGCTCGTAATAGCAGCTCCGGCAAATACACCACACATATTCATAATACCATAGGCAGTTGCCCTGTAACGTGCAGACACAAACTGACAGAGAATAGGCATATTATTTGCGTCAAACATACCAAAACCTATCCCAAACAGCATAGCCCCCATCACCAGTGCGAAAATAGAATGACCATATCCGATAAACAACAAGGAAGGTATGATAAGCCCCAAACCCATAGCACCAGTATATACTCTTCCACGTACATTTTTTAATACCCAACGGTCGGATATATATCCACCTGCCAACACGCCGAATAGTGAGGACAAAGCTATAGAAATAGTAGACATAGGACCTGCTACCGAAATATCAATAGATAAGCTGTCAGAGAAAAGAGTCGGTAACCAGTTCTTTGCCGCCCATCCCGGGGTGCCCGGTACACAGAAATAAAATAAGATAATCCAGAAAAAGACATTGGAAAATAACATTCCCAAACTCTTCAATACAGGAATCTTTTTCATCTTCTGATTTTCAGATACACTTCCTCTCTCTTTATCACGCAGAAGAAATGCCAGAATAACACCATAACCCACACCTATAATACCAAACCAATGGAATGTTGTATGCCAGGAATAGATTGCTGCAAAAGTAGCCCCAAATCCACCGATAGCCTGTCCCACATACAACCCTGTCATATGTATTCCCACAGCCAACGAACGAGTCTTGTCTTTGTGAAAATCGGCAATCAATGACAAAGCAGCAGGCAAATACAACGCTTCACTAATTCCCATAATTCCACGCAACCAGTAGAGTTGATTGAAAGTGGTGGCATATCCCATCAAGTAAGTAACTCCTGACCACACACACAGACTACCTACAATCAACCATTTGCGGCTCATACGATCACCGACAATCCCCGATAAAGGACTCATCAGTCCGTATACCCACAAGAATACAGCCATCAGGCGACCGAAATTGGCTGCTGATTCCAATTCCCGCACATCCTCCATCATTGGAATTCGCATAGTGGAAAGCATTTGCCTGTCCATATAATTCAACAAGGCAACACCCCACAGCAGCCCAACCACTACCCAAGGATATATATTTGAAGTTTTATTATTCATGTCCGTTTACTTTAAAATCTCTATTAAATTGATCTTTATAAAAGCTAAATCCGACTGACTACTCTCATATAATATACCTATTGAATTTTCATCTATGGATGTAATGCAGGAATATCCGGCACTACGATATTGGTCGAAAAGAATCCAATGTTCTTCCGGCCAAGTCATTCCATCATCAAAACTAACTTTTAAAGTCAGATTATCTCTTGTCCCATAATTATTCGGATTTACAAACAGAAGCATGCTTTTCTTCTTTCCTTCTTCCATATACTCATGTCGATGCAGACTTGCCATACAAGTAGGTTCTACGAGTGCTCTCCGTGAAGTTGGATGTTCTTTCCAACTTTCTCCCAGATCAATAGTTGTGCAGATTCTACGACCGTTCACGTCTTTATTTCCTCTGTTCCGGTTATCACGCATGTTCAACATCAAGGCGCCGTCACCCAATTGTACGACACTACATTCCGTAACATCCTGATATGCAGGATTACTGGTCACCCACGTCTTTCCATGATCTTTACTATACGTAATATTCGAGAAAGGAAGCCCGTTTTCGTCACGTCCTTGTGTAGGAAATACCAACGTTCCATCTGTCAACGTAATTCCCTGTCCGGGTGCAGGTGCAAATAACCACCATTCAGGGCGTTTCGTCTTTGAGGTTATATTATCCGGAAAGCCCCAGCTAAGACCATCATCCGTACTTTTTGCTATCATAAACTGGGAAGTTTCTTTTAGCCCTGTTCCTGGTTGAGAACCTCTACCTTTCCATTGATGTGTCCAGTTCGTACTGTTTTCATTCAGACCTTCTATCCACTTTCCGTTTTTATCCAGCAGACCGTGCATCCACAATCCGGCTACATAAATATCACCAGTATTTTTATCTACTAAAATACAGGCATCACTCACTCCATTGTATTTCTGTGGTAAACCTCCCCATTCCCTCATATCCAAAACAGTTTGAATGGGTTGCCAGGTTACTCCCTTATCTGTACTACGATGAAGAGCAATATCTATATTTCCCTGCAAATCACGAGGATAATCATAGCGGGCATCAAAAATGGCCAATAAAGTGCCTTTATTACTAGTAGCTAATCCTGGAATACGTGATGAGATACATCCATCCTGTCCTTTCTGTCGTACAGCTACTCCTACTCGTAAAGGTTTACTTGTTTTATCCAAAATTTTCAGATTGCCTTTCGTGGTTTTCACCCGGTTACAATTAACCTGAACACGATGATCCAGTGAAACCGTATCTTTCAATGTTACGGCTACCCAAAAAGACAAAGAATCCTGATTAACCTGCACTTCATTAGTAAATGACATTTTTTGTGTAGCGGGAAGTGCATTACAAAGTAAACGAGACGTATCTATCAGTCCATTTTTCTTCGCACCATATATGGCAACAGAAACAATATCTGCCACATTCGTGCTCCCCAATAAATCCAGATCTATTTGCCGGATAACATAAGGTTGATTATCTGTCCTGATTAAAGTTATCTTCATTACAGGATTTGTCGGTTTCTTTACCAACACAGGAATAACAGGTCTCTCCAGTACCCATTTTATGTCTTTACCTAAAGATGTGACTGGTGACACCAATAACAAAATCATCGAAAATATGATAAATATTTTCTTACTTACTTTCATAGTATCTTTATTTTAGGTAATTTTGAACGCATTTAACTAGATTGGAGGGGATAGACAGAAAGTAAAGTAGCTTACCCCAGCAATACACTTTTACTGTCATCTCCTCTTTATTATCTTCAGAATTCAAAGAATTTTATAGCATCCAAATCACCTCTTAGTTTTTCATATTCATCAACAGAAAAAGGTTTTATCGGCAACCGGCAAGAACCGCAATCAATACCTATCAGCTTCATAATCGCTTTGCCACCGCGCACTCCGCCACCATATTTAATAATAACCTCCACGGTACGTATGGATTTTATCTGATTGTGGCGAGCCGTTTCCAAATCATTCATTTTCATTGAATAAAAAATAGCCTGATAGACATTAGGTATATAATTATACGTACTCCCAACTCCTGCTACAGCTCCCATAGCCAAGCCAGAAATAAGAATTTCATCATAACCATGCAATACTTCAAACCGATGTTGCTCCAACTCTATGCAAACTCCCATCTCCATCAGGTTATTATGAGTAAACTTAGTACCCACCAGATTAGGTATTTTCTTTTTCCCTTCCACCAAAAACTTATCCACCGGCAAATTAACCCCTGTAATCGATGGCATATTATAATAATAGAAAGGTAAGCCAGCAGCAGAGTGGCAAATAGGTGCAAAAAAATCAACTAATTCATCTACTGTTCCCGGTTTAAAAAAAGAGGGAGCAATTGAAGCAATAGCATCGGCCCCTACTTGTGCAGCATGACGTGCCAGTTCCATTGCACTTCGTTGACAGTTTGAGCCTACATGAGCTATGACTTTGAATCGCTTACGGGCAGAAACGAGCCATTTTTCAAGAATTAATTTACGCTCATCGATCGTCAATGAAGAAAATTCACCGGTTGTGCCGCACACAAATACCCCTTTGATAGGAGTCGATGCTATCCAATCAGCATATTTATCAATAACAGATAAATTTACGTCCCCATTCTCATCCAATGGGGTGAAGGTGGCCGCAACCATACCTTCCAGTTTTTCATAATTGTTCATAGTGCATTTAATTAGATTGTTATTTTACTTTATTTTCAGAAAGTTCCTTTCAAAATTAAGGGAGTTCGTATACCAGGTTGTATTTCACCGCTTACCACGTAAACGTCATTCCCCATATAAACCGCATTTGTCGTAACAGGAATAGGATAAGGGCAGTCTAAAGAATCCACCAAAGAATTTGTCTCTGTACTGATGACTCGTAGCTTACGGCTAAATCCCGGATGCTCGGGAGATGTAGGTAGTATTTCTTCAACTCCTCCCAGTAGTATTATCTTGTCTTTTTCATATGGAATAGCAGTCCCCGCCATTACAGGAAAATTACCAGCTATTTTGCTCCATTTCCTGCTACCTGGTTCATATACGTACCCCTCCGTATATTCTACCATCACTTCATTCGGAGCATAACTCCTTCCACTAAAAAGATAAAATCGTCCTCCCTGAACCACACTTACCGCATAGGCGAGCGATGGTCCCTCCCAGCCGGGCATCTTCTGCCATCCTTTTTCTTTATGCAATAAATCAAGCATATAAAAATGATTGGTCGACTGTTCATTTGTCATAGTTTCCTGCCCCCCAGCAATATAAATACAGTTATCCCCAATAGCCCCCGTTGCATTTGCCAACGGAACCGGTAAAGCCGGATAACTAACAGAATCTACTACAAATGAAACGCCCTCTTTTTTTATGAGAAAAACTTTATCGCTGCATTGCATACGATCGCATCCTCCAATACATAATAACCCTTCCGGCAAGCATATCGAAACTCCATAAGCTAATGGGCTGTTAAGGAAATCATCATAAACAGTCCACTTCTCCGTATGCAGATCATAACTATATAAAGTAGACCACCAAGTTTTAACTCCTCCCTCCCAAGGATATTTATCAGGAAAGTTGGCTCCTCCCAGCACTAGTAATTTATCCTCTACTATTCCTGAATATGCACCAGCCAATCCAAGGTTTTTCAGCATACCGGTACATCCCGGAAGTAACAATGAGTTTTCCCATTGCATTACTATCTTATTTTCTCCTTTTCTCGAACAAGCCGTATTCATACATGATAAAATTAAAGATAAATATAAAATAAAAAAATACTGTTTTCTCATATACTATCTATCCTTTCTTCTTCGTTTTTCTCTGCCATCAATTCCAAACTCCGGTTCACTTTAAAAATCTTATAAACCTCAAAATGTCTTTCAATGGCATCACGATAGCCTTTCTCGTCTCCTTTTCTTATAAAATCCAATAAATCAGCATGAGTAGCTATTCTGCCGCTTTTACTCATCTCTATATTTATAGGTTTTAAGTAGTCTTTGAACTTTTCTTTCACATAGACAAGTATAGGATGAATGATTTCCTGAAATTCAGATATTATTTTATTTCCCGTAATTTTGTATAGTTTTGTATGAAAAGCCGATTCGCTGATTAACGCATACTCGTTATTCTCGAAAACAATTCCCATTTTCACAATCTCGCTCAATTCCTCAATATCTTTAGGAGTTATCTTACGGAAAATATCACTTGATATTCCTATTTCAAGTGCGATTCTGAAATCCAATAAATCCAAAATTGTTTCTTCACTCAAAACACGAGGATCTATCACTCTTTTCATTCCACCTAAAATGGAAGGTTCAGTCAAAACCATTCCCTTACGAGGGCGCGCATGAATCAGTCCCATCATTTTCAAACGGCTTAAAGCTTCTCTGACAACACTTCTTGCAACTCCTAATTCTGCGGCCAGATTATTCTCATTGGGAATAGAATCTCCACATCTCAAATCATTCTTTTTAAAGTAGGTAAGTAAGCTGTCTTCTACCTGATCGATCAATGTTGTTTGATTAATTTCTATCTTCATATTATTAGGTTTTATCATTTGTAGTATTTGTCTGACAAATAATACAAATGCAATATTAAAAGATTTTTTTTAGAATGCAAGGGCATTATAATAAGAAAATGCACATTTATGTTGAGAAACATACTTTTAGTACATATTGAGCTCTCATTTAGAACAATAGCAAGAGCAGAGATACTCATTTTAAACATAGTAGCGATATCTACTTATTATAGTGAAGGTATAAATTCATAAGATAGGATACCCCCAAAAATAAGCAATTAAAGATACAGACAAAATCACATATAAAAATCTAGGTTATGTCTATTGTATCTTTTATCTTTGCAACAATCAAAAAAAGCGATTATATGAGTCCTGATTCAGAATATACAGAAACACATGAGAATAAAATCTATGCCACTCTTGACAAACTGGGAATAGCATATCAAAGTCTACATCACCCAGCCATAATGACTATGGAGGAAGGAGCAGAAATAGCCCAAAAGCTAGGTTGTACTTCATGCAAGAGTCTGTTTCTGACTAATAAACAGCAAGAATACTTCATGCTCTTATTGCCCGCAAATAAAAAATTGAAAACAAAAGAACTTGCCGGGCAGATAGGTAGTTCCCATCTCTCTTTTGCTTCCGAAAAGGCAATGGAAAATCTCTTGTGTACTTTTCCGGGGGCTGTCAGTATTCTAGGTCTTATCTACGATAAAGAGAACAAAGTACAGCTCCTGATTGATAAAGAAATTCTTGAATCAACATATATAGGATGTCATCCATGCGTAAACACATGCAGTCTAAAAATCAGGTTGGAGGACATTCTTAAAATACTATTGCCCGAAATCAGTCATCAGAATTTTAATATCATGGAGTTATAATCCGAAATTACAAAGTCGTACATTCTGTAAAAAAACGAACATTTAAGCTAGTTTCACGACTTAATTAAAGTACATGTCTTGTTCCTCGGTGAGAAACACATCGTTGCACACCGAGAAACGGGTCGTTCCTTTTAAAGGAACGGGGCTTTGGTTTTAAACCAAAAAATAAACCATATAATCAACTAAATATCAGCGTATTACCAGATTGTTATTCCAACTAATGAGCATATTAGAATTTTATTGACAACTCACGATAGGATGGGAATGATAGAATAACAGAAAGGATAGAAAAATTCATTTTAAACATGGTGACGGTATCCACTTATGATAGTGACGGTATATTCGTGGGATAGGGTAACCATCCCGACCGGATAGTGACGCTATGTTTTTGCTGGGAAAAGAGCATAAAAAAAGGCTATCTATCCCAGACAGCCAATCTTTTGTTAACCTTAAATCTAATACTATGAAAAACACATTGCAAAGATACGGACTTTCTGCATATCTCCAAATTTTCAGGCTCAAGTAGCGTATCTTATAACATGGTTTAATAGAAGTAACAATTTCGTTAACATTTAACATAAATCCATCGGATATTAACGAATATCCGATGGAGTAGATTCAGAGATTACTCATATCGTAATGAACGAGCAGGTTTGCTCATTATTATTTTCATTGTTTGGAAAGCCACTGTCACAAATGAAATGAACAGCATCAGCAATACAGGTACTATAAAGAACCACGCTTTGAGATCGGTACGGAAAGCATAATGACTTAACCAGGCATTCATACTAAACCAAGCTACCGGAAGAGCTATCACAACCGCAATCAAAATCAACTGGAAAAATCCTTTGACCAACTGATAGAAAAGATTCCAGCGGGAAGCTCCCAACACTTTACGTATTCCCATCTCTTTGGTGCGGGTGGAACAGGAAAACATGACTAATACCCAAAGTCCGAGACAGGAAATAAAGATTGCCAATCCGGTGAACGAACCGATCATCGCTCCGAAAACCTCGTCTTGCCGATATTGGTGGTCGAAGAACTGATCGAGGAAGAAATAATCAAAGCTGGAATCCGCGAAATACTGATTCCATATCTCTTGCACTTGAGATACCAGTTCACGGGGATTTCCGGAAGCCATCACAACAGAGATATAACGTTGGGGCAACCAATCAATTTTATCTTTATGAATCAGCATGATAGGTGTATAGTTCTTACTCAACGCCTGCTGATGATAATCTTTCACCACTCCGATAATCTGCATTGGCGCATCGGTACATTCTACTGTTACCAACTCGCCTATCGCCTCATCATTGGAAGCAAATCCCAGATTACGTACAGCCGTTTCATTAATCACCAGTTTATCGACATCATCACCATATTCTTCGGAGAAACTTCTTCCGGCTACTATCTGCAAACCGTATGCATCGGCATAATCAGGATCACAAGCCAGCATTTCATAAAGACGGTTCTGCTTCAAAGCGTCATTGGTGCGACGATTGGAAAGGAATGTGGCCACTTCTTCGCCCGGCACGGCACCGGAGAAAGTAACCCGATGGACCAGAGGAAGACGCGCGATTACTTTTTTCATTGCTTCCAACTTGATATTCTGCCCCTCTGTATGTCCCGGAAACTTAACCACTAATGTCTGGCTGGTTTTCACTCCCAAAGATTGATTGCGCATAAAATTCAGCTGTGCAAAAACAATCAATGTAACACAAAGTAAAATCATGGAAGCTGTATACTGGACAACCACCAGTACCTGACGGGTTCGGTCGCCTGACTTGCTATGCAAAAACTTCCCTTTCAACAAGGTTATAGGTTTGCGATTCAACAAAGCCAATGCCGGATAATACCCGGAAATAAATATTCCGGCTATGAAAACAAGAACCAGCAAAATCCACCAGTAATCCATGAACCAGACAGAAAACGTAACTGTACGTCCTACCAATTGGTTGAAATGTGGAAGAACCAGTTCTATTAATCCCACAGCTAATATAAAAGCTATCAGATTCATAACCAAGGCCTCAAACAGGAATTGATAAATCAACTGTTGGCGGAAAGCTCCCACTACCCTGCGCACTCCCACTTCTTTAGCACGCTCCATCGAACGGGCTACGGTCAGATTGATATAGTTAATCCAGGCAATAGCCAGAATAGCGACAGCCGCAAAAATCAGGGCGATCATAGCAGAACGATTTCCTTTGGTTTCCGTCTCATAGCCTATCTGTGGGGTGAGATGTATATCTGCCAAGGGAATTAAAGACACGCCCCACGTCTTATTTTTCAGTGCTTCTTCTGTCTTGTATTTCTCCGCCATCACAGGAAATTCTTTTTCTATCTCCGCTTTTCTTTCCGGTGAGTCGAGCAAAACATACGTATAGGCTTCATGCTTATACCAGTATTCCTGCATATATTGAGGCAGAGAGGCATAGGAAATCAGAAAATTATAATGAATGTGTGAGTTGGAGGGCATTTCTTTCATGACTCCGGTCACTTCGCACGATACTTTATCATACGTTCCGGTAAAGATCAGAATTTTGCCGATAGGGTCTTCATCTTTGAAATACTTACGGGCAATACGTTCGGTGATTACCACTTGCCGGGGCATAGAGAGACAAGTCTTTTTATCCCCTTTCAGAAGCTCGAAATCAAAAAGACGGAAGAAGCCCGGATCGGCATAGGCTATCTGATTCTCCCGTAATGTCAGTTCGCCATATTTTACAATCTGCTCCGGTTGGAGATGGGTAGCGATACGGGTATAATCTTCGATTCCGGCAAGATTCTCTTTCATGGCCGAGGCATATCCGAAAGAGCTGGTCGCCCAGTAATCGGTCAGGACTTCCCCTTCATGAAAAGTGCTTTGCACCCGATAGATATGGGCATATTTCGTGTGCATTTTATCAAAGCTGAACTCAAAAGTGACATAGGTTAGCATCAGTAATGCCGATGCCATTCCGATTGCCAATCCAAAGATATTGATGAAACTGAACTTCTTCCGCTTCATCAGATTCCGATAGGCACTATTCCAGTAATTCCCTATCATACGTTTTCGTTTTTAGATGATGTTTTCTTTTCCAGCGGACGGTTGATGTTTTCGGCTACAATCTGTCCGTCCAATAGTTGGATGACCCGGTGTGCATACTTCGCATCCCGCTGTGAGTGGGTAACGATAATGATTGTGGTTCCCTGACGGTTGAGTTCGCTCAACAGTTCCATCACTTCAATGCCATTCACCGAATCCAGATTTCCGGTAGGTTCGTCGGCCAGCAGTAGTTTACATTCGGTCACTACGGCACGGGCAATGGCTACACGCTGTTGCTGTCCGCCGGATAACTGCTGGGGATAATGATTCGCACGATGTAACAGGTTGACTTTTTCGAGCACTTTGTTGACTCGTTCTTTCCGTTGGAGAGTCTTCATACCAAGATAGACAAGTGGCAGTTCCACATTCTCATACACGGTCAGTTCGTCAATCAGGTTGAAACTCTGAAAGATAAAGCCCAGATTGCCTTTCCGCAAAGCAGTCAACTGGTTTTCAGTCATTTTATCGACTTGCTTCCCCTCAAAAAAGTAAGAACCGGAAGTCGGAGAATCCAATGTACCGAGAATATTCAGCAAGGTGGATTTGCCGCATCCTGACGGTCCCATTATCGCTACAAATTCTCCTTGTTCCACCTGTAAGGTGACATCATTCAATGCTTTTGTCTGCACCTCTTCTGTGGTGAAAAGCATAGATAGTTTTTCTGTTTTAATCATAATAATTATTCATTATTTTAGTATTAGTTTCTCATTGTCTCCAAATAATTCATAGCCGGATATGATTACTTTCTCACCCGGAGACAAACCGTCTGTCACCTCGTAATACTGTGGATTCTGCCGTCCTATCTTCACAGGGCGCCGCGTGGCAAATGTACCACTTTCATCGACAACGTACATCCATCGGCCCCCGGTAATTTGAAAGAATCCGCCACGGGGAACCAGAATAGCTTGTGCCGGATCACCCAATTGCAGGTTTATGTGATAAGTCTGTCCGGCACGGATATTCTCCGGTCGTTCGGATATAAAATTGAGGTCTGTACGAAACTGACCGTCTTTCACTTCAGGATAGGGTTTAGTCACTTCCAGTTTATAGGTTCCTCCGTCACGGGTAAAGTCGGCAGGAAGTCCGGGAAGTACCCGTTCTACGTAGTGCTCGTCTATCTGTGCCTGTACTTTAAGGTCGGAAGTAATGATTTGCCCGATATGTTCGCCGGCAGAAATGGATTGCCCGATTTGCGCATTCAGGTTTCCTACCTGTCCGTCGATCGGAGCTTTCACTTTCAGGTTTTCCAAGCGCTCACGAACCAATGCCAAGCTCCGTTTCATATTACGTATATTCTCGTCAAGACTGCCTATCTGACTTTCCCGAAAAATATGATCCTGACGGATACGTTCGTCAATAACAGCCAGTTGCTCTTTGGCTGCTATATATTCTTCCTCTGCCTGGCGATAGTCTTCACGTGCTATCAGTTGTTCGTTTACCAAACGTTTATACTGCTCATAACGGCGTTGCTTCCCGATAAGCTCTTTATTCAGGCCAATACGTTCTTGTTTCAGTTGCAGTCGTTCCTGCTCCATACTAATCCGGGTATTACGCAACTCGTTTTCCTGATAAGCAAGATCGGCTTCACTCTGCATGATACCGATATTGAGCAATGGGTTGCTAAGACGCAGAATCACATCACCGGCCTTTACCATAGCTCCCTCTTCTTTCAGGCGCTCTTCCACACGACCGCCCTCGATGGCATCCATATAGATAATCCGGCTAGGCATGACCTGACCAATCACACGGATATAATCACTGAACTCGGCCTGCTTGACAGTAGCAATTGTCAGCCGGTCTTTCTCCACTGCCATAGAAGAGGCTGTATCTCTGAAAATAAAATAGGCAATCACAGCAAGTCCGAGCATTACCCCACCGACCCAATAAAGACGTTTGCGATTGATGCCGGGTTTTCGTTCAATAGGTGTATCCATAATGGTTTATAAAAAAGTTCCTTGTCGATAATATTTTTCTAGTTTCATCATCATTTCTATTTGCAAGCGTACACGAACCAGTTCTGCTTTGGCAGCAATAAACCGGTTACGGGCTTCCATCAGTTGAAAGACGGAAATCAATCCCTCTTCCCATTTCCGTTCGGATTCTTTCAGTACCAGTGTTTCAACGTCAAGTTGTGATAATGCCTGCTGATGTTCACTATATCCGGTGTGAAGAGAAAGGAGTGTTTGCTCAATATCCGTATATAATTGTTGTTTTTCAAGTTCTTCTTCGTTTTTGAGCCGATACATATTCAATTTCAGTTTGCGCTGATTGGTCAAACGTTGCAAACCGCTTAGCAGGGGAAAGGAGATGCCAACACCCACATATTTTCCTATATTATCACGCAATTGTCTGGCCGAGAAAGCTGTATTATAATAATTGGAACCGACGGTGAAACGAGCAAAGACAGAGGGTGAGAAAGCTCCTCCCGCTATCGCATACTCTTTATGAGCTGCTTTTTGTTTCAAATCAATCATACGCATGGAGGGCAATATTTCGATAGATTGTGCGTATAGAGTTTCCACAGTCGAAACAGAATATGGTGGTAATTGGGATGCTGTAATCGTATCCAGAATAGCGAGTGTGTCGCCCGGCTGGATATTCATTAATTGTTTCAGATGCAATAAAGCGATCCGACTGCTATTTCCGCGCGACTGATAACGATAAATATCTCCCTCCCGGCGCGCTTTCACCTCCTGTAAATCGGAGGCAGATTTCAATCCCAGTTCCACGAAGACCTCTGTCTGTTTCAAATACCTTTCGCTCAACCGGCTTTGTTCCAAAGCAAGATCGAGCAATTTTCTCTCCAGAATCAGTTTGTAATAAGCATCCGTCACCTGATAGGCCTGTTCATTCTGTTTCTCTTTCAGTTCCCATTCACTACGTTCTTTATTCATTTTCCGGAAACGCACCTGATTGATACGCGAAAAGCCTTCAAATAAGGAAAGTGTCATATCAAGTCCCACCGTTCCCTCTTCAAAAGATTCACTGGTATACCCATTAGTGTCAGGATCCAGCGAACGTCCGAATCGTTTGCCTGTTTCCGCATTAACCACTATGTGCGGTAGGAAAGCACCGACAGAAGCTATATAATCTGCTTTCGCTTCCTTTATGCCGATAACTCCGTTACGTACAGCCGGATTCTGTTTATAAGCTAAACGAATACAATCGTCCAGACTCATAGCGGACTGGGCCAGCAGGAAAACCGGCACTGAAAGCAATAGTAGTAAAAGAAATCTTTTCATCCTTTATTATATATGATTGTGTGATAGCAGGATGATAAAAGCAAATGCAATGCCACAAATCATAAATAATTGATTATAAAACAAATAGGAATTACATAATTCTTCCACCGTCCAAAAATTAAACGCCCTAACGTCCAATAATTGGACATTACCGAGAGAATCCCCCTATTCTACCCCGTTCTAACTCGTTCTGACCCATTCCAGCATAAACTTTGTATGAAAACGTCTAATTATTGGACACTCCCTTGCAAAGAAAATCAAAAACAGATACCTTTACCCGGAAACTTAAAAGGAACATTCAACGGACAGAGCCCCCAATCTTGCGTATGGAAACAGGAACGATTTTAATTGTAGACGACAATAAGAGTGTATTAGCCTCACTGGAGTTATTACTCGAGAATGTGTTCAGCACAGTCCGCACAGCTGCCAATCCTAATCAAATCACGACCATCTTATCTACCACTCCGATTGATATTGTGATTCTGGATATGAACTTTTCAGCAGGAATCAACAATGGTAACGAGGGACTGTACTGGCTGAAACATATCCATGAAATCCGCCCTTCACTGCCTGTTATTATGCTAACCGCCTACGGTGATGTAGAATTAGCCGTTAAAGCACTGAAGAATGGTGCAACAGATTTTCTACTAAAACCATGGGATAACCACATACTGATACAGAAAATAAAGGAAGCCTATCAAAACAATCGTCCAACCCATCATAAAAACTCTCCTAAATCAGTCCAGAAAGTATCCGGTGATGAAAATCTGAATAAGTCGGAAATGTTAATCGGTCATTCCCCTGCAATGCTACAGCTAATTAAGGTAGTTACTAAAGTCGCCAAAACCGATGCCAATATCCTGATAACCGGAGAAAACGGAACAGGAAAAGAGATGTTAGCCAGGGAAATACATCGCTTATCTTCACGAAACACCCGTCAGTTACTTAGTGTCGATATGGGGGCTATTAGCGAATCGCTCTTTGAGAGTGAACTCTTCGGACACGAACGTGGAGCGTTTACCGATGCTTATGAAAGCCGTCCGGGTAAATTCGAAGCCGCCAATGGTGGTTCGCTTTTTATGGATGAAATCGGAAATCTCCCTCTTGCATTGCAGGCCAAACTACTGACTGTACTACAAAATCGAAATATCACCCGAATCGGAAGCAACAAAGTGATTCCCGTTGATATCCGACTCATCTCCGCCACCAACAAAGACATACCGGAGATGATTAAAGAAGGTTTGTTCCGCGAAGACTTGTTCTATCGCATCAATACCATCCATCTGGAAATTCCCCCTTTGAGAGAACGGGGAGATGATCTATTATTATTTATCGATGCTTTTCTTCATCGCTTCGCTTCCAAATATCAACGACCGGAAATACGAATGCATGAGCAAACGATTGAAAAGCTACGCTCCTATCATTGGCCGGGCAATATCCGGGAACTGCAACACACCATCGAAAAGGCGGTTATCTTATGCGAAAGCAACGTGATACGTCCTAAAGACATTCTGGTGAAACAGACTTGGAAACCACAGACAGTCCAAGCGGTGCCCAATCTGGAAGAAGTGGAACGGCAAGCCATCGAGACAGCCATCCTGCAAAATAATGGAAACCTGACTGCTGCAGCCGAACAACTTGGTATCAGCCGACAGACTCTCTACAATAAACTGAAACGATTCAAGCCCTAAGCCGTATGCTATTCAGCCGACATATATATTGGACCATATTAGGACATATCCTATTTATTCTTGCTACTTCAGGAACAGGTCTATGGCTCATTATTTCCCAACAAGGAGTGGTAATAGGGATATTACTGGTTATCTACTCCTTGTTTCAGATTGGAAGATTAGTGAATAAGCTAAACTCTTTCAACCAGAAATTACGCCTTTTCTTCGATGCGATAGAAGACAAAGACAATATGCTCTATTTTCCCGAAAACAATGTCAGCCGGGAACAGGAAATACTGAATCGTTCGCTCAACCGTATCAATGCCCTGCTCATCCGAACTCAAGCAAAATATTCAAAGCAGGAACATTTCTACCGTTCGCTATTGGAAGAAGTCCCTAGCGGTGTGTTGGCATGGGATTCTTCCGGAAAAATAATGATGGTCAACAGTGCCGCACTGACTTTATTGGGATGCCAGCAACTAACCCAATACGACCAACTGAAACCTATCCTGCAGGAAAAAGAGAAGAAAGAACGACTTAGTCTGTCTCAAAACCGGATGAAATTACAGAACGAAACTATTACCATCTTATCCATCAAGGATATCAGCAATGAACTGAATGATAAAGAGAGTGAATCATGGAACAAGTTAAGCCACGTGCTTACCCACGAAATCATGAACACCATTGCTCCCATTATCTCCCTGTCGCAAACATTATCCGCATATCCGGACAACAGCGAAAAAACACTTCGCGGACTTCATATCATCCAGGCACAAAGTGAACGTCTGCTGGAATTCACCGAATCTTTCCGTCGTCTCTCCTATCTGCCCCAACCGGAAAGGAAACGGTTTTCACTAACAGCCCTCCTGCAAAATCTGCAAGAACTCCTGTCTACCGATTTTCAGGAAAATCAGATTCATTTCACACTTACCTGTCAGCCGGAATTCATCGACATGGATGGAGACGAGAACCAGCTATCCCAAGTCCTGCTCAATCTCCTTAGAAACTCCATGCAGGCGTTAGACGGAAGAACGGACGGAGCAATCGAAATTTATGCATATCGGGACGAGCATATATCTATCGACATCACAGACAATGGTCCCGGTATCCCCGATGAACTGCAGGAAAAAATATTCATTCCGTTCTTCACCACCAAATCCGAAGGAACCGGTATCGGGTTAAGTCTCTGCCGACAAATCATCCGTAACCACAACGGTCATTTGTCTATTTTGGAAAGCCGTCCCGGTAAAACAATTTTTCATATCGACATTTCACTGTAAAACAAACCTTTCACGACCTTCGAGTGTTTATTATCATATAAACGAATTTTACACGATATGAGCACCAAAGAACAATACTGGAAATATTCCCTCATTGTCATCATCCTGTTTATGGGAGTCATCATCTTCCGCCAAATCACTCCTTTCCTGGGGGGATTGCTGGGAGCACTCACCATCTACATTCTTGTACGCGGACAGATGAATCATCTGGTAGAAAAACGAAAGCTGAAACGAAGTATCAGCGCACTGTTGATTACCGCAGAAACGATTTTCGTCTTTCTTATCCCTTTGGGATTGACTGTCTGGATGGTGGCAAACAAGTTACAGGATATCAATCTGGATCCACAGACTTATATTGCACCTATTCAACAGGTAGCAGAATTCATCAAAGAGAAAACAGGATACGATGTATTGGGAAAAGATACGCTGTCATTCATCATGTCCATACTTCCCCGTATCGGACAAATTATAATGGAAAGCATCAGCAGCCTTGCCATCAACCTGTTCGTCATGATCTTTGTGCTTTATTTCATGCTGATTGGAGGAAAAAAGATGGAAGCTTATGTCAATGACATTCTGCCATTTAATGAAACCAATACGCAGGAAGTCATTCACGAAATCAATATGATTGTCCGTTCCAATGCTATCGGTATTCCCTTACTGGCTATCATTCAGGGAGGCGTGGCTATGATAGGCTATCTGCTTTTCGGAGCACCCAACATACTGATGCTGGGATTCCTGACCTGCTTTGCAACCATCATTCCGATGGTAGGTACGGCATTGGTATGGTTTCCTGTAGCCGCTTATCTTGCCATCAGCGGAGACTGGTTCAACGCCATCGGGCTTTTTGGCTATGGAGCTATCGTCGTATCGCAATCGGACAACCTTATCCGGTTCATCCTCCAAAAGAAGATGGCGGATACACATCCGCTTATCACTATTTTCGGAGTAGTCATCGGCCTGCCGATATTCGGGTTTATGGGAGTCATCTTCGGTCCGTTGCTGCTTTCATTATTCTTTCTTTTTGTGGATATGTTCAAGAAAGAATATCTCGACTTGCGAAATAACCTCCCATCGAGATGACGGAACTACCGAAAAATTGTGTACTTTTGCGGCTGTAAAAACGACACTAAAATTTGATGGAAACATTTACATTCAATACTGTCGAACTGATTCTTTTATCGGCGGCAGGTATTCTTTTTATCATTCAGCTCATTTATTATTTCGGCCTGTACAATCGAATACATGTCCACAATAAGGCTGTAGGCAAAGAAGAGGCGCATTTCACACGAGAACTGCCTCCACTTTCCGTGATTCTCTGCGCACGCAATGAGGCTGAAAATCTTCGTAAAATTCTACCTGCCATTTTGGAACAGGACTATCCACAATTTGAAGTGATTGTCATCAATGATGCTTCCACAGATGATACCGAGGATATATTGGGAGTGATGGAAGAAAAATATCCTCATCTTTACCATAGTTTTACGCCCGAAAGTGCACGCTATATCAGTCATAAGAAACTGGCTCTGACGTTAGGCATCAAAGCCAGCAAACATGACTGGCTGGTATTTACGGAAACAAACTGTATGCCCGCCAGCAACCAATGGCTAAAACTGATGGCACGTAATTTCACACCGCAGACTCAAATTGTGTTAGGATATAGCGGATACGACCGCACAAAGGGATGGTTGCACAAACGTACTGCATTCGATACTTTGTTCCAGTCTTTGCGCTATCTGGGATTCGCTTTAGCCGGAAAACCTTATATTGGTATCGGACGCAACCTGGCTTACCGGAAAGAACTATTCTTTCAACAGAAAGGTTTCTCCAAATACCTGAATCTGCAACGTGGAGAAGATGATTTATTCATTAATGAGCTAGCTACCTCCTCCAACACCCGTGTTGAAACAGACTTCAACGCTACCACACGAATACAGTCCGTATATCGCTACAAAGATTGGAAAGAAGAAAAGGTTAGTTATATGGCTACTGCCAGATTCTACCACGGAATACAGCGTTACCTACTGGGATTTGAGACATTCTCCCGTTTGTTATTCTATGCTGGCTGTATAGCAGGTATCGTATGCGGAGTTCTTAATTTCCACTGGCTGGTAGCAGGCATCGCATTCCTGATCTGGTTACTGCGCTTTACAATACAAGCTGTCGTTATCAACCGCACGGCCAAAGAAATGGGTGGAGGACGGAAATATTATTTCTCGTTACCTGTTTTCGACCTTATCCAACCTATACAGTCATTGAAGTTCAAACTCTGCCGTTTCTTCCGGGGAAAAGGAGATTTCATGAGAAGATAAACCGGATTTCGTGAAAAGGCAGACTTATTATTGAATCAATCGCTGCATATAAATAGCATCCGAACCATCGTGATAATAGCATGGCTTTATTCCAGCAGGAATAAAGCCATTTTTCATATATAGTCCGATAGCGGAAGTATTGGTCACTTTCACTTCAAGCGTAATCTTTGTAGCCTTACATTCGCCGGCCGTCAGAATCGTCTGATCCATCAATATCTGCCCCAGTCCTCTTCCTCTATAATCCGGATGAACAGCTATCGAATAGATTCTTAAATAGCGAGTTCCCCCATGAAATAACAGGGAGACATAAGCAATCACCCTATCCTCCTCCATCATCACATAGAAAGTTCCTTTCGAACGACTTATCAGATAGGCAAACTGCTCCTTTGAGAAACTGTCTTCCTGGAAACACTCCCACTCTATTTCCAAAATAGCGGGAATGTCTGCCTGCTGTGCTTTACGGACGACTATCGGCTCCATAATCAATAATGTTTCGTTTCTAACACTTGTTCAAAGTGATTCAACAAACGGTAATACATTTCATCACCGATAATGGCATCTTCCAGTCCATGATCGATGCTCGGATTATCATTGATTTCAATTACATAAGCCTTATCATCCACCATTTTCAAATCGACTCCATACAACCCTTTTCCTATCAGATTGGCAGCCTTAACAGCTGTATCCAATACCACACGAGGCACCTGATAAATAGGAATCGTATCTACCAATCCACAACGGCTTCTGCCCGAATCATAGTGACAGTAAATCTGCCAGTGTCCTTTTGCCATATAATATTTGCAAGCATAGAGCGGTACACCATTCAATAGACCGACACGCCAGTCAAACTCCGTTGGAGTAAATGCCTGTGCCAGCAAGATTGCCGATTTTTCAAACAGTATCTTCAGACTGGCTTGCAGTTCTTCTTCGTTCGACACCTTTTTCATACCAATGGAATAAGAGCCATCCGGTATTTTCAGGATAAAAGGAGCACCTACCTGTTCGCTTATCTGTTCGAACGAATGATGGTTGGATTGAAAAATCAATGTAGACTTGGGAGCAGGTATCTTTTCCTTCTCAAAAAGTTCCTTCAGATACACTTTGTTCGTACACCGGATGATAGACAGCGGATCGTCAATGACAGCCATTCCGTTTTGTGCAGCCAACTGTGACAAATGGAATGTATAATGATTGAGCGACGTTGTAGTACGAATAAACAAGGCATCAAATTCGAGCAAACGGATAGCATCATCTTCGGTAATCATCTCCACATGGATATTCATTTTCTTAGCCACCTCCGTCAATTTGTGCAAAGCGCCTTTATTGCTGGGAGGAAATTTCTCCTGTGGATCGACCAATACAGCGAGACTGTAACGAGAAGCCTTTGCCGACTTCGGTGCACGCCATATTTTCTTGTTAAAGTTATCCAGCGTATTAGCAAAGAAATCCTGCTCTGCATCATTAAGCTGATTCAGGGGAAGAAAATGAATGCCCTCGATCTGATTTCTGGGATGAGTATTTAAAGCCACTCTTAACAATGGACAAGGGTAATTCTCGAAAATAAAACGCGCAATCCGTTCCAGACCTTTTTCCCGGCATTTGCCAAAGTAGATATTCAGGTACCAGATATCATCCTTGATGTCATTCTTCTGTATCCATTGATAGCAAAGGGCTTGCAGACTACGATCCATCCGCACCCCCGTTCCAGCCTCCATTTTGTTGATGATATCAACATCCGGAATGACTTTCTGTCCTCTCGTTTGGGCAAGCAGTGAACAGTAATACCCTTCAGAGTTATAGCTGTAATCATTGCTAAGATTAATAACTAACTTCCGGTCTTTTTCCACCGGCTTGTTTTTCAGATAGTCGGAAACAGTCAGGACACTACTTGTCTCATAATACGGTTTCCAGTCATCCAGATTATCCAACAGAATTAACACATTATTCATAATGGTTAAAAATTAAACCTACAAGAGGATATTAAGTAAATTGGGCGCAAATATAGACATATTATTCACTCCACATCACGCAATGGACCAAATTATTTTTGCAGTAAAAATCAGATAGGAAAAAAGAGGATTATTCGTATCTCATGGAGCTTGCCGGATTGATCTTAGTGATAAGAAATGAAGGACCAATCAGCATCAATACAGATGCAAACAAAGTGCCGAGATTAATCAAAACGAAAAGTAATACATGAAAGGAAACCGGAACGGTATCCACATAGTAAGTCTCCGGATCAAGTTTAAAAAGTCCGAACTGTGACTGAAGAATACAGAAAGTCAAACCAATGGCATTGCCCCAAAGCATTCCTTTACCAATCAAAAAGACTGCAAACCAAAGAAAGGTTCTACGAATCGTGAAATTGTTGGCTCCCAATGCTTTTAGAATACCAATCATATTGGTACGTTCGATGATGATTATCAACAGACCGGAAATCATAGTAAAACCGGCCACCCCTATCATCAGAAACAGGATGACCCATACATTCAAATCCAACAAGTCGAGCCAAGCGAAGATCTGCGGATTCAACTGTTCGATATTACGCACATAATACACACCGCCCAGTTTATCCATCTGGTTGTCTATATCGGTTGCGATTTCATACGTTATGTCCTCCAGTTTATCATAATCTTTCACCTGTAACTCTACACCGGTCACCTGTTCCGGTTGCCAGCCGTTCAATCGATTCACCAGATTAAGATCCGTCAATAAAAAGAGATTGTCGTATTCGGAAAAGTTCGTTTGATAAATTCCGGCAATTGTCAGACGCCGTGCACGGATATCGTCCTGTATATAATAGGTGTATATCTTATCTCCCAGTTTCAACTTCATCTTAGTGGCCAATGCCTTGGAAATAAGCACCTGATTGGAAGAAACAGAATCACTGAAAACAGGTATCTCACCTTCCACCAAATATTCCTTTATAAAATGAGGGTCAAATTCCGGACCTACGCCTTTTAATACCATTCCCTGAAAAGCATCCTCCGTCTTAATCATTCCCGGTTTGGTAGAAAAACGCTGTACATGGCTTATCTCCGGATAATCAGCAAGAGCAGTCATCATACTGTCTCCTACCACAATCGGATGAGTTTCGTAAGAACTGACCGCATCCAGATTGGTAATCTGAATATGCGATCCGAACCCAATGACTTTATTTCTCACTTCACTTTTAAACCCGATGACTACCGCCACCGCAATAATCATTACAGCCAAACCAATAGCAATACCCGCCATGGCAATGAGGACCGCAGGACGTGACACCTGCTTTCCGCCATCGCTTTCACGATAGATACGCCGGGCTATGAAAAGTGATAAAGACAATTTGTATAAATACTTAATACCTGATACTTAATACTTGAATTTATTCCGTTCTTCCCGGATACACTTCCAAAGCCTTCTGCAAGACAAAAAGAGCACGGGTTAAATCTTCTTTTTTCAATACGTAAGCAATACGAACCTCATTGATTCCAGATCCCGGAGTGGTATAGAAACCGGAAGCCGGAGCCATGAATACAGTCTGACCTTCATACTCAAAATCAGAAAGACACCATGCGCAGAACTTATCGGAGTCATCTACCGGAAGTTTAGCCACTGTATAGAAAGCTCCCATCGGAATGGGCGAATAAACGCCAGGAATACGGTTCAAACCGTCAATCAAACATTTACGACGTTCTACATACTCATCATACGTTTCGCGTGAATATTCTTCCGGAGCATCCAAAGAAGCCTCTGCAGCAATCTGGCCAATCAACGGAGGACTCAAACGGGCCTGACAGAACTTCATGACAGCATCGCGTATCTCCTTGTTTTTGGTAATCAACGCGCCAATGCGGATACCACATTCCGAATATCGTTTTGATACCGAATCAATCAGTACCACATTATTTTCAATACCTTCCAGATGGCAGGCAGAAATATAAGGGGAACCGGTATATATAAACTCACGATATACTTCATCAGAGAAAAGGAATAAATCGTACTTCTTTACCAAGTCACGAATCTGATTCATTTCACGACGTGTATATAAATAACCGGTAGGATTGTTTGGGTTACAAATAAGAATCGCTTTCGTACGCTCATTAATCAGTTCTTCAAACTTCTCTACTTTCGGAAGGGAAAAGCCTTCTTCAATGGTCGTAGCAATAGTGCGAATCTTTGCTCCGGCAGAGATTGCAAATGCCATATAGTTAGCGTATGCAGGTTCCGGAACGATAATTTCATCTCCCGGATTCAGGCAGGAAAGGAAGGAGAAAAGTACGGCTTCCGAACCTCCCGATGTAATGATTATATCGTCTGCTGTAAGATTAATATTAAATTTGGCATAATATCCCACTAATTTCTCGCGATAGCTACGATAACCGGCACTGGGGCTATATTCCAGCACTTTACGATCAATATTGCGTATCGCGTCAATCGCGGCCTGAGGAGTGGGCAGATCAGGCTGTCCGATGTTCAGGTGAAACACATGGACTCCGCGTTGCTTGGCAGCGTCTGCCAAAGGAGCCAGTTTTCTGATAGGAGATGCAGGCATCTCGTTTCCGCGAATGGATATGGTTGGCATAATTTTAACTACAAATTACTAATTACTATTTACTTTTTCTACTTGGAGCTGCAAATGTACGCAATAATTTGAATACAGAGACATAAAAACTTTAAAAACCTTAGCAAGGTTAAAATCGCTATGGTAAATTGAAAAGAAAGCTATACATTTGTCATACGGAAAACTTAAAACAATATCATAATGACCATACACCTTATCTCATTCGCTTCAATACTTCACAAACAAGTCTCGCTACGTAGCTCGCACGAAGCTATTTTGAGTGAGATTGAAAAATATTATACTGTAAAGTTCGTCGACTATCAAGATATGGACAAACTGAAAAGTGACGATTTCAAAATCATTTTCGTCGCTACCGGTGGGGTGGAAAGACTGGTCATACAGCACTTTGAGAATCTTCCCCGCCCTGCCATTTTACTGGCCGACGGTATGCAGAATTCTCTTGCTGCCGCACTGGAAATTTCCACCTGGTTACGGGGACGCGGAATGAAAAGTGAAATTCTGCACGGTGAATTACCAGCTATCATCTTACGTATCCATACACTTTATAATAATTTCCAGGCACAACGTTCTTTGTTTGGTAAACGTATCGGAGTCATTGGAAGTCCCTCTTCCTGGTTAGTGGCCAGTAACGTGGATTACCTGCTGGCAAAACGTCGCTGGGGAATCGAGTATGTGGATATTCCATTGGAACGGGTTTACAAACATTTCGAACGTATCACTGATGATGAGGTAGGTGCCTCCTGCGCCGCCGTCGCTTCACAGGCTCTTGCCTGCCGTGAAGGAACTCCCGAAGATTTAATCAAAGCGATGCGATTATACCGGGCAATAAAAAAGGTCTGTGTGGAAGAGAAATTAGAAGCTCTTACATTAAGTTGTTTCAAGCTGATTGAGCAAATAGATACTACCGGCTGCCTGGCCTTGTCGCTTCTGAACGACGATGGAGTAATAGCTGGTTGTGAGGGTGATCTCCAATCTGTATTTACTCTTCTAGCAGTCAAAGCACTTACAGGCAAAGAGGGATTTATGGCAAACCCATCCATGATTAACACCCGCACAAATGAACTGATATTGGCGCATTGTACCGTAGGACTCAAACAAACAGAAAGATATATCATCCGCAGTCATTTTGAGACAGAGAAAGGAATAGGTATTCAAGGACTGCTTCCTACAGGAGATGTAACGATTGTGAAATGTGGTGGAGAATGTCTCGATGAATATTACTTATCCACAGGAACACTGACTGAAAACACCAATTATATCAATATGTGCCGTACACAAGTACGCATCCGTATGAATACACCGGCCGAATATTTTCTGAAAAACCCGCTAGGAAATCATCATATCATGCTTCATGGCAACTGTGAAGATACGTTGAATGAGTTTTTCCAGGCTAATGCCTGCAAACGGACAGAATAGAACGTCCGGGATTAATAGAGCAGATAAGGATGTGAAAATAAAGCTTAGGGATGTCATTTAACAAATAAGAACAAATGTATTATCCTACTGACATGCTGATAAAAGTGAATCCTAAAAGTTGGACAATCAGCTTTTAGGATTCATTTCAGTTTTGTCTCTTATCTACTCTAAGAACTAATATTGCAAGCTAATTTCAAATGGAGTTATCTTATTTGCCGTCAGAGTAGTAGCATTCTCCAATGTATAATCAAACATAACCTTTTGCCCGGCTGCATTTACTCCCACAAATTCAAAGATTCTACCGGTCAAAGTCTGTTCAGGAAGAACTCCCCGATACACATCTCCCGCTTTCATTAATGTGATAGTAGATAATGGCGCAGATGCATCGGTTTTAGTCGTTGTGGTCTGGTTGATTAAATCTACAGATGAACCAGTCAGCACATTAAGCAAAGCAACCGAAGTCAACGTAACACCATCCGGTAAAACAGGTTTTACTTCAATCCGTGCCATCACATGCCCAAACTGCAAACTAACAGCTCCCTCTCCCGGAAGAGCCTTTTCATTCTTAGCTACTAACAAATCACTCTGCTCGTAACCATTATCCTTTGACTGATCGGATAAAACTGTAAAATCAAAGTTTGTGGTCAAATGATCTCCATAAGGATAATAAGCATAAAAATTGATAGGCGAATTATCCAATGGATAAGTGATTGATTTATCCGCAAGCCACTTTCCGCTGCCAGTGTAAACATACATCACATTCTGGTTCAACACCTCTGATGTTCCGCGTTTTACACCAAAAACTCCTATCTGATCATCCTCAACGAAAGAAGTGACTTTTCCTTCTGTAACGGTTCGCGTCTTTGATATATTCACATCGAAGTTGACTACCTGAGCAGATGGAACCAATTCATTCTCTGCATCCTGACTACAAGAAGCAAAACTCCCTATAAGTGCAGACATTACTAATAGTATATTAAATCTTTTCATTTTATTCACTGTTTAATTCTCTTTTACCTTTGTCAAAGATACATGATCCAAATAGAAATTCGAATTGGTAGCCGTTGGATAGAAACCAATGTAGAAATCATCATAATCGGCTACAGAAGCATCGGTGGCGTCAGCATCCGCATAAGAAGCTCTTCCGCTTGTTCCCATTCTCGCAAAATTATAAGTGACGGAATATTCCACGTACTCCGATGTTGCGGTTACTTCCCTGTAAGTAGGATATTTACCGCCTACAAGTACAGTCAATAATGGACATTTGCTTGTCGATGTTCTCACAAAACAATTGATTTTTCCGGTTCCTTTTACTCTGAACTTCAGAATATATTCGCCTAGCTCCGCCTTACTCATTCGATACCCAACAAAAGACTGATACCATCCGGCTGTACCTCCGGTGTGAGACAGATATAACACATTATGATTCAATTGCTCATCTAATTGTATCGTCGAATTCCACCATACAGATGTAGCATTTACCGTTTTGAACCAACTATCCATAGGAATGCCACTATTAGCTGCAAACGGATTATTCCCGGCAGAAGCTTTCAAATCACCCAATAACAGACCGGAGATTGGTCTTACCAAGAAACTGTTGCCATTTCCTTGAATCACATTGTCATCTTCTTCCCAATCCTTAATAGGCTCTTCATCCATACTGACGAATTCTATCTTATCCAAACTGACTTTGACCACTCCTATATAACGAATTCCACTCTTAATCTCCGATAACCAGCTCGCCAAACTGATCTTTTCTGTTCGTCCCCCCATTCCGGGAAGAACAATTTCGACATAATATCCATCAGTGTCTGTCGACGGTAAGATACGTCCGGACGCTCCATTTCCCTGACTTTCCTCATACGCAGGAAGCAGGATGTCCTGCACATTTGTTATATTCTGAATACTTCCTGTCAACAGATTAAAATTTGCTTTGGTAGGCAGCCCCGTCAGCTTGATAATAGCGTTTGCCAAATATTCATCCTTTACTCCATCTCCGGCTTCCAACTCTATATTCAACTCTGCAACTACCGGACGAAGTTCCATCATTGTTTTCTTATTATCCCTATTCAATCCTTTACTATTATTGGCATACACAAAGCTGAAATTATCCGCTACTGTCTGATCCGCAATATTCAAAGGGTATAAGTCATCCTTTAGATTATCTTTATACGGGTAGTAAGCCACTATATCGACTTTACTTCCATCTTCAGGATAATACAGTACTTCATCTGTGGAAACAGGAGAAAAATATCCAACAGGATAAACAGTGGCTTTATGCTTTATATTATGATAGGGCATGATGATCTCCGTTGAATTGGCTTTCAGCATAGAAACGCCGATCATCTGATTATTTTCCCATTGTACACCCGACTCATCTACATCAAATGTATACACTGTGCCCTGTATGACTGCGGGAGTTATGATCGTTTCCGCTTTCTCGTCATCGCTACACCCCGAAAAGATGCCAGCCGACAATATTACTAGAATCGAATAAAACAGATTGTTTTTCATATTGTATCTCATTTTACTATTAATCATTATAAATCTATTCATAGCGTAATACTTGCAGGTTTACCACAGAATGCGCCCTGTGGCATTGCCACCGGAATGCGTTTGCCATTCCACTGAAGCACAATCTCTTTCAATTCTGCATTCATGGCAGCATCTGTCACTGAAACCGTTGTTTTTCCATTCACATCTTCAATCAATACTGTACACGGAGCAGAAACTTCCAATTTTACACCTCCCTTATCCAATACGACTCCCGATTGATAGAAAACAGCTTCAATCACCTTACTGTCTTTCGACTTGACAGCCTGTACCAATGTATCATTACGCAATACTTCGAAAGGTAATTCCATTTCCGGCATTCCTTCACCTGCATACACGACATACCCATAGGTATCATTCAGCGGTTTTTGTGTATGGTCAATCCATAAACGAAGTACATCGACTTGCGACGGAAGATCCTTTATACTTTTATTGGCTGAATTACGTTTAACCCAATCCGTCTTCAGTGTCTCACATACGAAAGACGCTTTTTGAGTATACTGCGGCAATATGCTATAGGCAAATTTTCCTTTCTGCACTACCCAGAAAGAGGTACCGTCTTTAGGGAAATCCTGCACGCCATTCCCTACCGGCAATATTTTTCCATTGCTCCAGACAACAACTTCCGATTCTTTCTTAGGCTGGTCAATGGTAGTCCGGACAGTTCCCTCCATCTGCGGAGTCAAATTCGTTATTCCGGCTCCCAAAGCTACCATATAGTCTCCCAGCATAAAATAAGACTTGTACGCTTTCACTCCATACAGAACTTCATTTTTAAGGGGAGTATTCTTTTTCTTTTCAGACTCAATCTTATCGTTAGCATCCATTTTTTCAAAGATATATCCGGCAACAGCATTCTCACCGCCATTTGTCGAAGCGGCTGCATAATTATGCTTACTGCAATATCCTCTCCAGTTGGTAACGGGAGTTAATTTCTCCGCCCCTTCACGGGCAGTTACTCCGGGAGTCATGGTTATATCCCATGCTCCAATGACCTCACGATATTCATTTCCATTTTTCTGAAATAAAGTCATACCATCCGTAGGATAAAAGTTATACTCATCGGCAGCCGCTACGGCACTTTCCAATCCGTCACAACGCACGGAAGCCATATTAACAATCAGATGATAACGGTCATTCTTCTTTATCAGGTCATCATTATTAAAAAACCAACGCGTACCGTTGTACATTCCGGCAGAATAGCCATTCATGCTGATTAATTGTTTGCGGGCATCACGCTGAAAACTGCGAAGTTCATCTTTTTGTGCTGGAGTGAAAGAATCGGCCCAATCTTTAAGCAATTTATCTACGATGGCAAGAGTACGAATATCCACTTTAGCCGGAGTGTAACGAGATGTAAAACGATCAACGTAAGGAGTTATATTTCCTTTGTAGTAATACCAGTTACTTCCACGGATAAAATTAAGCAATGTTTCTATATTGTCATCCGTCAACTTCTTATCCCACGGAGAACTTTTCAATGCACCCAAAATAGTTAATGCATTAATGCCTCCATCAATAGGATACCCCCAAATAAGACATTGCATTCCGTGTCCCCAGCCTGCACCGTCCGCCGTGCAACCTTCTGTCCAGAAAGCTGTATTATATGTATTCTGGGAAGTATAACTGATCCCACCCTGCGCTACCTGCACCAACAAGTCAACCATAGGAATGGATCTATACATCATAGCTACCGGCAACAACGGACGATACGCCAATGCATTGCCTCCTACCCACCACACGTGATTACGAAAACGTTCTATCTGTACCACATTCTTATCCGTCTCGTCATTCCGCAAAGGTTGTGTCCACGACTGAAGTGCCAATGTTTTCAACATTTCACACATATCCACCAATGATTGATCTTTCGTTTTCCCATTCTCTACAGCATCCATTTGTTTCAGGAAACAATAGTATATATTCACAGCCGCTGTGGGAATAGCAAAACAGGAAGCATGAAAACGGTTCACTTTATTACTGCGGCTCACTTCAAGATTGCCATAATAAAGTACGGACTTCTGGAGTTTGCGAAACACATCTTTATCTAATGAAACTCCCATCCGGTCGTTACGGAACTCCTCCGAAAGTTTCCAAAGGCGATTCATAGCATCCGTAATAAACAGTCCCATCTCTTGTGTATCTTTCCCCTCAATCACCTTTTTTTCCCTGCCTGCCCAATCCGTAAATGTACCGTCCTCATTCAGATAGGCAAGAATCTCCGGTATGGAGGTTTTTATCTTCGTTAAATCATACGCCCGATAGGGAACCGTGGCATACTGATTCCGAAAAGTCTTGATCGACTTTTCTTTCTTATCATCTTTTATCTGTTGCGCATCCTTAGAATACCGGTACAGATTATCGAATGATAATTGACGTTCCGCATTTTGACCCTGTGCCTGGGCAGCTAGAGCTGCTATCCAAAGAATGGCTATCGCATGTATATATATCCTTTTCATATTGAACATTTTTGATTTCAGATTAAATTTACTCTGCTAACTTTGCTTTTACTACTATTTTCATCTCTCTTACCACACTTTTCGAATTCCATTCATTGGCATTCTGTGCAACGAATGTAGCTGTGTATTCCCCCGGTTGAGTGTATGTGTACATATACGAGTCGGTCGTCATATTCAATGACTTGATAGGTGTACCCATGTCCGGAGAAACGGCAGTTAAATCTATCTGTTGGCTGATAGACCAGACATCAACTTCTAGTGCCGCATTAGTAGAAGTAAAATTATAATCGCCCGGTTGAAACAAAAGACTTGCATCACCGGCACTAAAGTTTGCTTCCTTCTGCACTTTCACATAGACAAAACTAAAGCCAAAAGCAGCCTTCGGATTATTCAAAATCGCAGTAGAGCCATCTGCCAAAGTCTTTGTCAACACCAATGGTAGAACATCCACTCGAGGATGCGTTGTTGTTTTTCCCTCCGCTACCGCCGCCGGAAGATGATACTGGAACGCTAAATAGAACTTCTTATCTTTATAAGCTGAAAAGTCCATTTTATCAGACACAAATATTGTTTCATCCTTTGTAGGAAAAGGCACTTTCAATTGTCCTTCTTCTTGACCGGACAATTTCAGCCACGTAGCCTTGTCCAATCCAGTAGTGGAATAATCGCTGTTAAAGTCCTCCGAAATATAAATAGACATTGCTTCCATATTAAAAAAAGAAGGTTTTGTGTATTGCTGTTTTATGGTATAAGACAGTTCAGCAGATTCTACATCGACTTTCAGTCTGTCCTTATTTGCATACTTTGAGCCTTCCTCACCAGAATAAAACACGATATAGTCCGGATTGCCGGTAAAATTGAAGTTCACAGCATCTCCCACATATATTTCCTGCGTATTACCAGCAAGAGTCACATCAAAATCTACATTATCCACCTGGTCGGCATCACAAGAGGAAAGCCATATCCCCGTCATGAGCAATAATGAGTAAAAAGATATATTTTTCATAAAATCATTGTATTAAAAGTTTCATAGTCCTATTACCAATTCGCATTTTGCCCACAGGTAGGGTTTGTATTGAGTTCAGTCTGCGGTATCGGATAATAGATATGCTTTTCAACGAGATTGACAGCGGGCAGTGCTTTCACATTTGTCAAATCATATCCTATTTTCTTATTTTTGCTATCCATAGACTGGTCTTTCAGCAAATTGATACGGTCGAAAAAGTACTGTTTTCCCCAACGGCGAAGCTCCATGTGACGAGGCACTTCAAAGCATAACTCCCGTGTACGTTCTACTTTAATAGAATCGCGGAAAGAGCTTTGTGTACAGTCGGTCAAACCGATTTCTGATATTCCGGCTCTTTTACGTACCTGATTGATTGCATCTACCGCTTCTTTTGTCGGCGAACCGGACACTTCATTAGCGCACTCGGCTATCATCAGTAATACATCCGAATAACGCATCACAGGATAATTGATCGATGAACTATTCAGAGACCACGGACGAACCGGATCGTATTCGGCTCTCCATTTTCCCGGATCACCATCCTCATACTTGGCTTTATCAGCGTCTGTCAACATTACTTTGAACACTTTGCCGTCAGCAGTCTTGTCGTATTTATAATCAGCGAAATTCCACCATTTGCGCGCATCCGTGTCGTCAAACATCTTAAAGAATAATTTAGTACCATGATACCAAGCGTATGCTCTGGGCACATCAGGATCGGTAGTCGTTTGTTGGCTGATTCCCATATAAAGTCCTACCTTGCCACTTTCATTAGTCTTGTCCAGACCGTTACCATAAAACTCTACCTCGAACATACTTTCACGGTAAGTCAGGTCATACTTATTGGAACACATATTAATAAATAGAGCACGATACCCATTCACCCCATCCTCTGTCGTTTTATACAGAGTATGCAGACCGCTATCTCTCACTTTACGTGCCCAGATAAGAGCATCCTCCCAAGTATCGGCCTCAACCGGATAGCCGGACTGCCACATATATGCACGTGCCAACAAGGCTTGCACGGTGGTTTTTGCAATACGTCCCGGTGCATTCAGTTCGTCGGCCGGAAGACAACCCGCTTCCGCTTCCTCAAGGTCTTTAATAATTTGTTTATAGATTTCCGGCTGGGAAGACTTCTTCAACTGCTGCTGTGCCAAGTCACGAACCACTTCCAACCGCAGAGGAACCTCTCCCCAATAAGCAACCAGATTCAGGTAGAATAATGCCCGTAATGCTTTGGCTTCTGCCAGAAACATCGTTTTCTTTTGCGCACCGCCACAATCTGAATCCGTACGATCGGTAATGGAAGCAATGTAATCATTGGCACGGTTAATGCCCTCATACAAATTCTGCCACGTAAGTTGCAAATAGGTATCCGTGTTATTATAATTATTGAGTGAGGGCAAAGCCTTACTTTTGTTGTAATCAGCACGATATACGGTAAGGTCTGTACCGGCATCTAATTCTCCCCACAGGTTCAATCCATAAACACCATCTGTTCCCAAGCGGTCATAAACTCCTGCCAAACCCGCCATGCAACTAGTCTCATCATGATACAGGTTCTTTTCATCCAGATTGCCGTATACCTCTGTATCCAGAAAGCTACAAGAGGATAACACAAATACTACTCCTATTATATATACTATTTTTTTCATCATATTCCGTTTTTATACCTGTTAAACTATAAACCCAACTTCACACCGAATGTAAAAGAAGTCGTTCTCGGATAAGCCGAATAATCAAATCCACGAGTCATTGCCGAATTTCGGGTCGACACTTCCGGGTCATATCCGGTATACTTGGTCCATGTCCACAAATTCTGTGCGCTTAGATACAACCGTAACGAGCTCATTTTAAACTTGCGAATGAGTTTCACTGGGAAATTATAACCCAACTGTACATTCTTCAATCGCAAGAAAGAAGCATCTTCCACAACACGACTGGTATTGATGTCAGACAGTCCTCCATCCACTCTCCATAAATAATTCGTATAATTTCCGTCAGTATAAGTTCCATCGCCATTGTCTACACGAGGCGTCCAGTGATCTTTTGCAGAAGCAAGCATATTGGTGTGGCGGACACCGTTCATGTTCTCCAGTTTGGCACGATTATAGTTGATTACATCATTGCCGTAAGACCATTGAAAGAATACGCTCAAATCAAAACCTTTGTATTCAAAGTTATTCGTGAAACCACCGGTGTGAATCGGCAAACCATGACCAATCACTGTCATATCTTCCGGCGTCACCTTTCCGTCGCCATTGACATCTTTCAGTTTCATATCACCCGGCTGAATGGTATTACGTTCCTTCGTATTGTTAGGTATTCCGTCTTTCAAGACAAATACATTGGGAGAAACTTCATTGAAATCTTCATATTGATAAACGCCATCATATACATATCCGAACATTTCCGACAACGGATGACCAATACGGGCAATATAGAGATTGGTCAATTTCGGAGAATCCAAACCGGAAACCTGATAATCCTGATCTCCCGACAGTCCGGTAATTTCATTTCTGTTGAAAGAAATATTAAAGTTGGTCGTCCATTTGAAACGCCCCTTGCCACCTACGAAATTGACCGTATTGATTGATATTTCCAATCCGCGATTGCGTACACTGCCTATGTTCTGCTGTATTTTGTCAAAACCGATAGACAATGGAACTTCCGCATACAACAGCAAATCTTTCGTATGCTTATCGTAAATATCAACCACCCCATTAATACGATTATTGAATATTCCAAAGTCCAATCCAATATTCGTCTGATAGGTAGTTTCCCATTTCAGATCCTTGTTCGGCATTTGGGAAATATAGATTGCCGGGTTATCTATCGAGTTATTAAATGCATAATTCTGATCACCTAAATAAAGTAATTGAGATGGATAATAATTCTTCGTATTATTATTACCGGTCGTTCCCCAGCCGACTCTGAACTTCAAATTCGACAACCACTTGCGACTTCCCTGCATAAACGCTTCTTCCGAAATACGCCATCCGAAAGAGGCTGACGGGAAATATCCCCATTTATGATAAGGGAAACGGGAACTTCCATCCGAACGCATCGTTGCGGTCATCAGGTAGCGAGACTTCCAGTCATAGTTGAGACGAGCGAAATAAGACATCATGCGGTCTTCAAAGTTAGTGGAGGTAAGCGTGTTAGGGGTTCCATTCGAAATACCCCAGAACCCAAGTCCATCCCATGGCACCATCGTCGAACTGGCACCCAATGTAGAGATTGTCTTACTGTTCATGGAGGCTCCGAGCATAGCAGTGATATTATGATTCTTGACATTCTTTCGATAAGTCAATGTATATTCATTAGACCACCCATCCCACTCTCTAAAACTAAAATTACCATTTGAATGTTTGGCAGAATAGCGCGGATCTCCCCAATAGGTATCAGCGTTATTAAATGCTTCACTCCGATCCTGACGCCAAGTATATGCAAAAGTTGCTTTAAATGCCAGATTTTTCAGAATATCCCATGACAGATAGGCATTCAGATTCAACTGACGACTACGTGTCTTTTGATACATATTCTCAATGGTTTTCAGAGGATTATACGGATAGTTGGGATTCTCTGCCAGCAAAGCGTCTTCCGACTCTTCGGAATCGGCATAAAATACGGGCCGGTAAGCCAGTACCTGATACAGAAAATACTGTGTGCCACCGGCATCAGATCCCTGCGATGGTGCTGTACCCTTAGATATATTGTTAGCAAAATTCAAGCTTCCGCCAAATTTCACTTTCTTAGTGATTTGCTGGTCTAACGTCAGACGTGCCTTTAAACTCTCATAGGAAGAATTAATGATAATACCCTGCTGATTGTAATAAGACAGACTGGAACTATATTTTGTATTTTTAGTACCTCCCGTCAACGAAATGTGATGGCTTGTCATGGGTGCATTACGAAAAACCTGATCTTGCCAGTTGTATGAGGGTACTTTATCATAATCGCTCAAGATACGGTTGCGCCCCAACGCTTCATCATAACTATAATATGTTTTATTCATTTCAGAAGCAGACAGCACTTCTTCCTGCATGGTCACAAAGTCTCTTCCCTGAAGTAAATCCATGCTTTGAGGTTTCAGTTGATAAGTCACATATCCGTCGTATGTTACTTTCGGAGAGCTTTCCGAACCACGTTTCGTTGTTACGATAATCACTCCGTTTGCTCCACGCGCTCCATAAATTGCCGTAGCTGAAGCATCCTTCAAGACATCAACAGATTCAATATCATTGGGATTCAACGAAGCCAGATTTCCATCTTCGGTTGCGAAACCATCAATCACATACAAAGGTGCACCATCACCGGAGTCCGAAATCGTATTACTACCACGAATTACAATATTAGCCTCTGCGCCGGGCTGTCCATCGGAGGAAACGACCTGCACACCGGCCACACGTCCTCCTAATGCCTGATCGATGGAAAGTACTTGAGTTTTTGTCAGGTCGCCCATATCCACCTTTGCCACAGATCCCGTCAAGTCACTTTTCTTCACTGTTGCATAGCCTACGGCAACAACCTCATCCAACGCGACACCATCTTCTTTCAATGTCACGTTCAGCACTTTTTGAGTTCCTACCGTCACTTCTTGGGTTGCATAACCTATAAACGAAATAACTAATACGGTAGACTGCTTAGGAACAGCAAGCTTGAACTGACCATCCATGTCAGTGATGGTTCCGGTTGTTCCTCCTTTCACTTTAACATTTGCCCCTATAATGGGCTCTTTCGATTCATCCATCACCTTTCCGCTGATTGCAATCTGCGCAAAAGCAACGGTGAAAGAACAAAACATCAACAGCAATAGACAGATGCGTCTTGTGATTTGTCGATTCTTCATAATATAATTTAAATTGGTTATTAATCTATTATTGATTTATTATACTTTTTCATGAGCAGTCTCCTTTTCCATCTCCCGCTTACGACTTAAGGCTTCCAGAAAATAATAATCCGCATAATTTAACGGAACATCTATCTCTGCATGATGAGGGATACTGCCTACTGAATGCATCAAAATAAAATTTCCATTCTTTCCCACTTTGGCCCGATAGTCGGAAGTGCTCAATGCTGCAAGTATCTTGTCGGCCGTTTTCTTGTAACGCGGATTGGGCAAATACAAGCTCAACTCATAAAGAGCTGAAGCGGTAACGGCGGCGGCGGAAACATCCCGCGGTTCATTAGGGATATTCAAGGCATCATAATCCCAATAAGGAATTAAGTCTGATGGCAAATGCTTACTCGTAAATATGAAATCATATATTTTGCAAGCCTGCTCCCAGTATTCAGGCTTACGGGTATAGCGGTAGCAAACCGTGTAACCATAAATAGCCCAAGCCTGTCCCCTCGCCCATGCAGATTCATCGGCATATCCCTGCGCAGTTTGTCTGCTGCGTACAGCACCCGTTTCCGGATCATAGTCTACTACATGATAACAACTGCCATCGGAACGGAAATGATTTTTAAGCGTCTGATCGGCATGGCTGACTGCTATATTATAATAGGTGGAATCGCCCGACAAACGGGTAGCCTCGAAAAGAAGCTCAAGATTCATCATATTATCAATAATCACCGGACACTTCCATCCCCGTTTTGCCTGCCAGCCTCTATCTGCATCCCAGGACTGGATAACTCCGGCTTCCGGACGGAAACGGGTAGAAAGCGAATGGGCTGTTTGCAACACAACCGACGCATAATCTTCATGTCCCATACGTATCCCCTTCAGATAACTACATCCCACCATGAACCCTACATCATGATGCCAGGTGAGGTACTGCACAGAATCCAGTGCTTCCGTATATTTCACTGCCAGTTTCTCCCACTTTTCATCTCCCGTCAGTTGATACATATACCACATACTACCCGGGAAGAATCCACTGGTCCAATCATCATAAGGAACATAAACCACTTGCTTCTTTTCATCCAGAGTTCTCGGATTCAGGATACTGCCACTTGCTTCTATCTGGTTGGTCATCAAAGAATATTGGGAGACAGCATGCGCTATATTTTCAGCTACAATATCTTCCGTTGCAGTCTTATTCAAATTACATCCGGCCATCATGAAGACGGAAATTCCCGCCAAAGTACAGATTATGCTTTTCATACACTGTTAAAGATTTAAATGAATGATGATGCAAATGTAGGCATTCAGAAAAAAGAGCCGTTAGTTGTACATACAAGAATCATACTCTATACGTACATTCATTCCGTAAACTCCAAATGTACGCATAGCACACATTTTATGTACTTACATAGCAGTTGCATATCCACGAAAAGGACGTATATTTGCATAGCAAATTCTAGAATTCTAATATCTATGATCATCAAGAAACAGCTATGTCTCATTTGTTTCCTGCTTATCCATATTATCAAAGGACAGGCGCAAGATATCTCTTTCAGACATCTCACAACCGATAACGGACTTTCTCATAATGCGGTAATGACCATGTATCAGGATGAACGAGGATTTATCTGGATCGGTACGCGAAATGGGGCCAATTTATACAACGGACATGAATTCAAAATATACAAATCTCAAAAAAACAATCCGAACAGTCTGATTTACAACAATATCAGACAGATAACCGGTAATGGAAACGGAGATATTTACTTCATGACCCCTAAAGGAATATCTGCTTTTAATATCCGACTAAATAAATTCACCACACTGATACAGAAAGAGATACGGGCCATGTTTTTCCACAAGCAATTGTATACAGCTTACAACAACAGTATTTATAAATATGATGGAAAACAATTCAATGTATATTACGAGTTGCCCCAAAAACAGACTCAAATCACTTCTCTTCATATCAACGAAGATCGTATACTCATTGGTACCGAAAATCAAGGTTTATTCAGTCTGGATACTAACTATCGGTTATCGCATCTCATTCCCAAAGGGAATATCTCTACGATTTTTCAGGATTCATCGGGACAATACTGGATAGGTAGTTGGGAACATGGACTTTTCACGATGAACGGAACTACCATCCACAATTTCCGCCATCAAGAGAATGACCCTGCAAGTATCAGTTCTAATTTTATCCGTTGCTGCACTGAAGACAAACAAGGGAATATATGGATAGGAACTTTCGACGGATTGAACAGGTATCATCCGTCTACCCGGACATTCACCTATTATTTGAAACGTGACAGGGGACTTAGTCATTCCTCTATCTGGAGTCTACTGTGCGACCACCAGGGAACAGTATGGGTAGGAACTTATTTTGGGGGAGTCAACTATTTCAATACGGAAAGCCAGATTTACCATCAGTATCAAGCATCAGACATGGTAAACGAGGGATTGAGTTCTCCTATCGTTGGATGTATCATAGAAGATAGTCAGAACAACTTGTGGATAGGGACCGAGGGCGGAGGTCTGAACAAATACAATTTAGCAAGCCGTCAATTCGAATGGTATAAACATGATAACAATGCCAATAGTCTTTCACACAATAATATAAAATCGCTCTATTACGATGCCCGTCATGAAGTGATATGGATAGGCACACACATGGGAGGGCTGAATAAAATGGATTTGAAAACCAAACGATTCACGCAATACAAATATAAAGAGGGAGATAAGAATTCGCTCCCGTCTAATATTATCAGAGATATTGTTCCTTATAAAGACCAGTTGCTCATTGCAACCAATACGGGAGTGTGTATATTCAATCCCGAAACAGAACAAGTGGAGCGTCTGTTTCAAAATGAACCGGACAGGGTTACATACGCCGGAGGTCTCTTCGTCGATCACCGCAACACACTGTGGATATACGGAGGAGGCGACGGAGTATTCACTTACCAGCCGGACACTCGCAAAATGACCAATTACAAGCATAACCATGCTTTGGAGCACAGTATCAGCAGCAACAGCATCAACCGAATCTATGAAGATAGCCGTCACCGCTTGTGGATATGCAGCAATGATAATGGAATCGATCTCTACCGCTATGAAACGGATGATTTCATCAACCTTGATGAAGAAAACAATGAACTGGCAAGCAACTGTGTGTATGATGTATGTGAGTTATCTCCGGATAAATTACTGTTCACCACCGATATAGGTTTTTCAATCATGGATTACCCTGCCCGGAAATTCTCGAATTATAATCAAGAAAACGGTGTACCACTATCCGCACCCAACGAACGTTCTTTGTACAAAACCCGCCAAGGGGAGATCTTTATAGGAGGTACGGACGGGATGGTTTCTTTCAAGGAAAATGATATTGATTATGCGCCCGGAAACTATACCATATCTCCGTTCCGCCTTTTAGTAAACGGACAGGAAGTGAATGCAGGAGATCAGAGCCATATACTGAAAGAAGATATAGGATACATTTCCAGACTGACACTCAAAGCCAACCAATCCATGTTCAGTATTGAGTATGCCATATCCAATTATATTCCGGCTAATAAGGATCATCTGGAATATTTCCTGGACGGGTTCTCCAATACATGGACCAGTACACGTGGACAGCATACGATTACGTATACGAATCTGAATCCCGGCAAATATACGCTGAACGTACGTATCAAAAACAACTATTCGCATATACCGGCACATCAGTTGGAAATCGTCATTCTTCCTCCTTTCTATAAGACTGGGTGGGCTTATTTACTATACACGCTTATCATTGGTGTCATTCTTTATTTTCTGATCCGTACTTACAACAATCGTATCAAGTTGCAGGAATCATTAAAGTATGAACAGAAACGTACCGAAGATATCGAACAGCTCAATCAGGCCAAATTGCGTTTCTTTACCAATATCTCACATGAGTTCCGCACTCCGCTCACTCTTATCATCGGTCAAATGGAAATGTTACTGCAAGTTCGTTCATTTGCACCAACCGTATACTCCAAAATCCTGGGAGTATATAAAAGTAGTCTGCAACTACGTGAACTGATAACAGAGCTTCTCGACTTCCGAAAACAGGAACAGGGATATATGACAATCAAAGTAAGCGAACATAATATAGTCGATTTTATTTATGAGAATTTTCTGCTCTTTCAAGAATATGCCGTACAAAGGAAAATAACATTCAAATTTCAGAAAACAAATGATGTGATAAACGTATGGTATGATGCCAAACAGTTACAAAAGGTTATGAATAATCTTCTATCCAATGCTTTCAAATATACGAAAGAGGAAGGAGAGATTTCCGTATCCGTACGAAAGGGTAACCGGGAAGTGATTATTGAAGTAACCGATAATGGAGCAGGCATTTCTCCACAGGATATCGACAAGATATTCAACCGCTTCTATCAAACAGAGCAGCTGGATTCTATCTCCAATACCGGAACCGGTATTGGTCTGTCTTTGACCAAAGGTATTATAGAATTGCATCATGGCAGCATTGAAGTGTACAGTGAACAAGGAGAGGGAACGACTTTCTGCGTACATCTTAAAAGCGGTAACGAACACTTCAACCCCGAACAAATTGGTAAACAACAAGAGGATACGCAACAAACTGTTGAAGAGAACATCCACTCTTCGGAAGCTTTGCAACAACTTTTGCTGGAACAGGAAGTCATCAGTAATGAGTCTGTCGCGCAAGACAGAAGTACCAAAATCCTGATCGTAGAAGATAATGACTCGCTACGAGAAATGCTTGTTAAGATATTCGAGGTCTTTTATACAGTCGATACAGCCACTAATGGACGTGATGGCTGGGAAAGGATACAAACAGAACAGCCCAATATCATATTAAGTGATGTTGTCATGCCCGAAATGTCCGGCACGGAGCTTTGCAAACTGGTTAAGAACAATATAGATACATGCCATATCCCGGTGGTACTGCTTACGGCACGAACAGCCATCGAACACAATCTGGAGGGATTGCGCTTGGGTGCAGATGATTATATCACCAAACCATTCAACATTAATATTCTGCTTTCACGATGCAACAATCTCGTGAACAACCGTATTATGCTGCAAGAGAAGTTCAGCAAGCATCCTCAAGCAGTTCCACAGATACTGGCAACCAACCCATTAGATAAAGAACTGGTGGATCAGGCCATGCAGGTCATTGAAAAGCATATGGATGATGTTGAATTTAATGTAGATGTCCTGGCTCGTGAAACGGGTATAGCACGTACCAAGTTATTTACTAAGCTAAAGGCCATCACGGGACAGACTCCATACGACTTTATCCTGACCGTACGGTTAAAACGAGCAGCTATCATGCTCAAAGAAAACCCGGAGTTTAATATCTCCGAAATATCCGACCGACTGGGATTCTCTTCTCCCAGACAATTCAGCAAATGCTTTAAGGAAAAATATCACATGATACCTCAAGCATACAGAAAAGGAACGAACGGAGAAGAACAGGAGGATGAAAACGAGTAATCTGTACGCAGATACCACTATTCATGTACAGAGGATGCACTTGATTCTCATTAAAATCGACTTTATTTGCAATAATAAAGCAAATCTATAATTAAGTAGAAAAACATGAGAAAGAAACATTTGTACGTCTTGTTATGCTTCACGCTATTGGGGAGCACTGTATTTGCGCAGAAGATTGAAAATCTGGTAGAGTTGAAACACCAGTCGAAGAATGAATTGTTTCATCATCTGGGACAGGCTCCGCGTACACCGGCATTTGAATCCGAAGGATACTGGGTATGGGGAAGTTCGGTAGTAAAAGGAGAAGATGGAAAGTATCACATGTTTGTTTCCCGTTTTCCAAAATCTCTCCCCTTTCACCCGGGATGGATGATTGCTTCAGAAATTGTTCACGCTACTTCTGACACACCTGAAGGACCTTACAAATTCAGTGATATCGCCCTACCCGCTCGCGGAGCACAGTATTGGGACGGACGCTCGACACATAATCCCCGTATCCTGAAATACCAGAATAAATATTACCTGATCTATATGGGGTCTACACACCCATTTGCCAATCCAACTTACGAGCAACTGACTTTGGACAGCCCGTGGTGTATTATTGGACGTTCAAACAAGCGTATCGGACTGGCTGTTGCTGATAGTCCTTACGGCCCATGGAAGCGTTTTGATGAGCCTATCTTGAAGACGAAACCTAATACATTTTATAGTTTTCTTACATCCAACCCCTCTCCTATCATACAGGAAGACGGTTCGGTAATGATGATCTTCAAAGGAAGAACGTACATCGGGGACGATAAATTCTCGGATATGGCACTCGGCATGGCATACGCCCCGTCTATAGAGGGACCTTACGAAGTACTCAACAACGATCAGCCTATCTTCCAGGTAAACGGACAAGGAGAAGCAGAAGATCCGTTCCTTTGGAAAGACAACAAAGGATACCACGCAATCTTCAAAGATCATGTTTCCAAATTCACAGGAGAGCAAGGCGGAGGCGTAATGGCGCACTCCAAAGATGGTATTCGCTGGACTGTGGATAAAGACCCGAAAGCCTATTCGCGTACCGTAGAATGGGAAGATGGTAAAGTAGAGATGCAAGGACAGCTGGAACGTCCATTCTTACTATTCGAAAATGGAAAAGCTACTTATGCTTTCTTTGCAACAATGAATGGCCCCGGTGGATTTGAAAATGCGACCAAGTCGTGGAACATGGTTATCCCGATAAAATAAAGACTACCCCCTTTCGATACAGTCAATAGACCTGAATCACATTTAATGAGGATGTGCAAACTCCCCTCTCAACAAAATCATCCTCGTCACAGATAGTTGTAACGAGGATGATTTTTAATTTATGAAGGTTTTGACACACCTTAATTAAATGAAACACGCCAAGGTGATGCCTCCGTTCATATACAATGAGAGTACATTTATGCCCATTTGTACTTTAACGTATGTTCTTAAGTACGCTGCACGCACCTGTTTCATGTTCAAAGCAAATATATTTGCCCCAGCAAGATTACCCACAAAAATAAAAACGTATGAAAAACAACAAAAGCATTAAGTACCTTTGGGGAGGTTTCTTCTGCTTGCTCTTCTTGTTTTCGTGTCAAGACACTGACGAGTTGAGTAAAGAAATCGACCAGCTAAAAGACCGGACAGTCGCTTTGGAAACAGCGACAAAGAGTCTTAACACTTCTCTCGAAAGCTTACAGGCTTTACTGAAAGCAGATATAATTGTAGGATTCACTTATGTAGACGACAAGTATCGGATTGAACTAAACGATGGTTCTACTATTGAAGTAGTACAAGCTTCTAAAGTGAATCTATCCATCCCTCAACTCTCTATCAATAAAGAGGGATATTGGATTTTCAGTACAGATAACGGAGCTACTTTCAATCTCTTGACAGACAAAAAGGGAAACAAGATTCCAGCTACGACAGCAAGCGCAGACAAAGCAGCTGTTACTCCACTATTAAGAGTTAACTCAAATGGATTTTGGGAAATCAGTACGGATGGAGGCAACACGTATAGTCTTCTGGGTGGAAAAGAATGCACAGCTGTAGGAAACGACGGAGAAAGTAAAGATGGAGTATTCGAAGAAGTCATTTACGACTCTGAAAAGAAAATACTGACCGTCACGCTAACAGATGGTCAAGTATATAAAATACCTTGTACGGAAAGCTTCTACCTAAAAATAGCGGGCACAAGTACACAACAGGTATTCCCTTTAGGCGAAAAGCGCATATATGAAGTGGAACAAAATGAAGTGGCCGACGTCACGATCCTTGCACCGGCTGATTGGCAAGTAGACCTCAAAGAGCAACAACTTACCATTATTGCCCCGGCTAGCACATTGATCGAGAAAGAAGATCATATCAAAATTATCTATACTTCCATACAGGGGTATCTGCGCATGGTCACTATCTCCGTGAAATTACTAACAACCGGTTTTGATGCTAATGCCACCTTAGCGTGGAACCGTTTTGCGACCCACTCTCCGGAAAACATTCTACTGGACTTTTCATACGCAGGTTATAAACACGGCACAGAAGCACCTCCCGCCATTCATCTAAAAAGCAGCGGCTACACCGTTTATAATGTGAAAGACTATGGTGCCAAAGGCGATGGCAAAACCTCTGACCGGGAAGCATTAGTTAGTATCACCAAGCTATTCAAGAATCAGACCAACGCCAAAGCCATCATTTATTTTCCGGAAGGAGATTATGTATTGCATACTTCGGCTGACGATGAGAATGGAGTTTCAAAACCTATCGAAATAAATTTCGGAGGATTTGTACTCAAAGGAGCCGGACGTGATAAAACGATTATCAGAATGGCAGACCGTAATGTAGCGGCTACTAATTCTACTCCGCCTACAATGATTAATATTAAACATACGGTAGATCTGCAAAATCCAATCAGACTGACTGGTGATGTTGCCGCCAAAGGAACATCCGTTATTAATGTTGCAGATGGTATTTCTTTTAGCATTGGACAATGGGTATGCCTAAGATTGATTGACTCCAGTACATCTCTTGTAGCCAAAGAGCTGACATCAATTACCGCCGATGGAAATGTATGGAACAAAACAGCCGATTCGCAATGGAGTAACCTCAACAACTCTGGCGTACAAGTGTATGACTATCATCAGATAGCCGATAAAAAAGGGAATGAAATCACATTTACAGAACCATTGATGCATGAGGTAGACCCTCAATGGAAATGGGAACTATGTAAATTTAATTATTACGAGAATATTGGTATAGAGGACCTTACATTCGCAGGGAATACACAACCCGGATTTCTCCATCATGGCAATAGCGGAGGAGATGACAATGATTACAAACCTATCGGCATGATGCGTTTAGTAAACTCTTGGATACGTCGCGTCAATTTTACGAATATAAGTGAAGCACTTAGCATCTCATCATCTGCCAATATTTCGGCTTATGATATTGAGATAAATGGTAATCGGGGACACTCCGCTATTCGTTCGGGAGGCTCTTCCAGAGTGTTTATCGGTAAAGTCTACGATCACAGCAAAGGAAATATCGCCATAGATGAGAATACGACCGGAGCTTTTCTTGATAATGCCGGTCAGTTTCATGGTTGCGGAGTATCCAAGCAAAGTATAGGTACTGTTATCTGGAACGTCACTTGGGGAGAGGATGCATGCTTCGAAGCACACGCCACACAGCCGCGGGCTACTTTGTTCGATTGTTGCAGCGGAGCGTTCATCAAGTTACATCAGGGAGGTGCCAAGACCGAACTACCCAATCATCTGGACGATCTCACCTTATGGAATTTCAATGCAACAAATACAAACAGTATATCCCAAGGCAACTTCACTTGGTGGGATGGAAACTGGACTTGTTTCTTACCTCCAACCATCGTAGGATTCCATGGTCCCGCCGCCGGTCAAATCACTTTCGCAAACAACGAGGTCAAACTGAACGAATCCTACAACACTGCCGTGGAACCTTATTCACTGTATGAAGCACAGCTTCGGAAACGTTTGGGATATGTACCCGCCTGGATTAACTCATTAAAATAAAAACAACTTTAAATAGAATGATTATGAAGAAATTATGGACTCTTCTGTTCCTGTTAGCCGTTGTGTTTGCAGGATGCAACAAGACTGATGATCTTTGGGATGAAGTGCACGATATACAAAAGCGCTTGACCAAACTGGAAGTTCAAGTCAACAACCTGAATGGAAACATTACAGCTCTACAGGAACTTTATAAGAATGGCGCCACCATTACCACAGTGGAGGAAGCAAATGGCACTTATACTATAACTCTTAGCAATGGTAAAGTATTAAAAGTTGTCCAGAAGATGGAAGAAACAGTCTATCCGATAGTGGGAATTGACAACGAAGGTTATTGGACTGTAAGTTATGGAAATGAAACCCCGAAACGCATACTGGTTAACAACAATCCGGTAAAAGCTACGGGAGAAGACGGACTGACTCCGGAATTCCGCATTAACGAGAAAACGGGATATTGGGAAATACGCTATAAAGCCACCGAAGCATTCACCACTGTTAAAGACTCCAACGGTAATCCGGTAAAAGCTGAAGGAACATCAGCCACCGGTTTCTTTCAGTCAGCCGGCATTAGTGAGGATGGAAAATCATTCAACCTGGTTCTAAAAGATGATACGAAAATAACAGTGCCCATCGTAGGTTCGTTCTCATGTACTTTTGAGGAATCAGTGGTAGGAGTTCAAAAGTTCAACTCAAAAGAAAGTAAGGACTTTAAAGTTTTATTGAATGGTGTAGACGATATCGCTCTCATGGCATGTCCCGCCGGTTGGAGTGCGACGTTATCCGAACCGCTTAATAATGAAGTCATCTTAACTGTCACCGCACCCGAAGCTTTGGCTACGCCGACACGTGCTACTGCCAATAATGGCACCGATATTTCCATTCTGGCAAATTCCGGTAAATTCAGTACGATACTGAAATTGCAGGTAGAAGTAATTCCCGGAGAGCCGATTGAACCAACTATTGACTATCTAAGTATTTATCAAAAGGGAGAGACTCTTTTCACTATCGGAGATGGAACCAGTGCTATTGAAATTAATAGTGCGAATTTCCCGGAATCACAGGAAATAGATTTGAGTGAAGCCGACCAAACATTGGCAAAAACAATACTCGCCCCATCCCAGCCAACGATCTATTTCCTATCAGGAGAACATGTACTTAATATCACTATGGATGGAGATCAGGCAATGAATGGCAAAAAAGTGGTATTCATCAGCAAATCAGCAGCTGCAAAACCTAGCATTAAATTTGTAGGTACTGCTGGAATACGTTTACAACAAAACAGTTCCATCGTATTTAAAAACGTCACTATTGAGAACTTATCTTTAGGTAATTACAGTAGCACGGGCAATGCACATAATATATGGATTGAGGATTGCAACATACAAGCACTAGCCAAACCAATTCTGGCACTGACAGGCACTAATGCACCATTAGGCGGTGTAAACAGCCTATACTTTAGAAACAACTATATTGAAATGAACACATTCCCGGACAAAAGTTCAATATTCAGTATGGGACCATTAATAACCACAGATGTAACGAACGTCTCTATAGAAAATAATATCTGGTATAAGAAAGGAACTTTGGTACAAGGAAGTATCTATACCTCCAACGCAAAAGGCATCACAAAGAGTATTTCTTTCTCCAACAATACAATCATTAATTATGCCGGCAACAGCAGTAATTCTCTTGCTGCCGCATACCTGATTCTCACGAATGTGGAGAATGTAAATATAAAGAATAACATCGGCTATTCTGACGATAATGTAACAGACGGATTCAGCAATAGCGGTTCCAGTTTCTACATCATAGCAAATATCGATCCTATGCCGTCCATATCCGTTACAGGCAATATCGTTTACGGTCTGAATCCCGACTTAGCAAATAAGTGGAAATGGAATACTTATGGATGGAAAACAAATGCCTCAACTAAAGTAGATCAAGATGGAGAAAAAGGTGGTATTATCACCCGCTATTCAAAAAATCCATTCGCAAATCCCAATGGATTCAGCAGCGGAAATTTCACGCCAATCTCTGAACTTGATGGAAAAGGAGCTAACCTGAAGTAATATATATACAGAAAGTTTTTAAGTTTCTCACCATTTCCAAAACGTGTTTTCCCAGTAGGCTAACGATGCCCAACGGAAAGCACGTTTTTATATAAGAGAGTTAGAACCGATTTTTACATCTTCCCATTTTCCCTCATGCCATTCTACCACTGAAGTATAGCCGGCTTTCTTTAAAGCCTCCAATGCTTCGGCACGGGAATTATTGATCCGTTCCGGATAATGCGCATCACTATTTACCTGCACTCTGATACCTAATTCTTTCAGGAAAGAGAAATAGCGTTCGTTGGGATAGAATGTGCCCAACTCATGATAAGCTTTGGTATTGATTTCAACCATGTATCCGCGTTCGGCAATCGCCGTGAAGTATTTACGAACCAGCGTATCATACCACGCTTCATCCAGTAATCCGGGACGATAACAGGAAGCATTGTAGTGCATCTTATCGGCATGACCGACAATATCAAAGCCCCCCAATTCTACCATGCGAAGCAGGTTCCTATAATATAGGCAGACCACATACTCAAGATCTCCTCCAAAATGCTGATCTATCAGCTGACGGAAATGATCTGCCGGTGTATCAATATCCACAATCTTACCCTCGGGAGAATACAACATGTGTACAGAACCAATACGATAATCAAGAGGCAACTCCTGAAAACGGGGTAAAGATGGATTGCTTTCTTCATTCAGATAGTCAATCTCAAGACCGATGACCAACTCTATCTTATCGGCATATTTCTCTTTGAGACGAGAGAATTCGGAAAGGTAATCTTCCATTCTATCCCACTCCATCGTCCATGCGGTAGAAAATGGTAGTGGAGCATGAGAAGAAATGCCATAGGAAGTAAACCCTTCGCTGATAGCAAAACGAACAAAATCGTCCATATTGGCTCGTCCGTCGCAATACAGGCAGTGGCTATGATAATTAGTAAGGTTTGTCATACTAGGTTATATTGTCTGGGGGTATATTATCATTATTTGGTTATCCGGGAATATAATAAACTATACTTGTGCCATCGAAGTGGCACAACTGTGCCAGCGTGTTGGCACTGCTATGCCAAAGAGGTGGCACAAAGGTGCCAATATAGTGGCACGAATCAGCCTTCTATTTCGCTAAGTTCCAACCAACGCATTGTCTTTTCGTCAATCATATCATTGACTTCGGGCAAACGTTTTGACTTTTCAGTCAGTTCGTCAACGGAAAGTGTGCCGCTACAAAGAAGTTCCTCTATTTGTGTTTTTTCAGCTTCCAGTTCGGCGATTTCTTTTTCCAGTTGCTCGAATTCACGCTTTTCCTTGAAACTCATTTTCCGCTTGTCGTTCAGACGGACACGGGCGGTCTTCTCTTCCTGCGGCTTCTCTGCTTCTTTCTCTTTTTGTTCCTTTGCTTCTTTCCAGTCACGATAATCACTATAATTTCCGGGGAAGTCACGAATATCTCCCTGTCCGTTGAATACCATCAGGTGATCTACTACTTTATCCATAAAGTAACGGTCATGGGAAACGACAATCACACAGCCTTTGAAGTTTTGGAGATATTCTTCGAGTACATTCAGCGTGATAATATCGAGGTCATTGGTAGGCTCGTCCAATACCAGAAAGTTAGGATTACGCATCAGGATGGTACAAAGGTAAAGACGGCGACGCTCTCCCCCACTTAATTTATAGACATAGCTATGCTGGGTTTCAGGAGTAAACAAGAAATGCTGCAGAAATTGAGAAGCGGTCAGCTTCTTTCCATTACCCAGTTCGATGACTTCGGCAATATCTTGTATCACATCAATCACTTTCATCTGTTCGTCAAACTGAAGTCCGTCCTGCGAATAATAACCGAAACGAACTGTTTCGCCAATATCCACTGTTCCGCTATCAGGCTTGACTTGTCCCATCAATATCTTGATAAAAGTAGATTTTCCGGTTCCGTTATTTCCTACAATTCCCATCTTCTCATAACGAGAGAAGATATAAGAGAAATCATCCAGAATCTTCAGATCTCCGAAACTCTTGAAAAGATGGTCGGCTTCGAATATCTTGCTTCCGATATACGATGCTTTCACTTCCAACTTTACGTTATCAGTATTAAAACGCTGCTTCGCTACTTTTTCCAATTCGTAGAAAGCATCCTCCCGATAACGTGCCTTATGTCCGCGTGCCTGCGGCATCCGGCGCATCCAATCAAGTTCCGTACGATAGAGATTATTGGCACGTTCTATTTCTACGCTCTTAGATTCGATACGCTCCTGACGTTTTTCGAGGTAATAGCTGTAGTTACCTTTATATTGGTAGATTTGCTGATTGTCTATTTCGATAATCTCGGAGCAAACACGATCAAGGAAGTAACGGTCGTGGGTCACCATCAGCAAGCTAAGGTTAGTACGACGCAGGTAATCTTCCAACCATTCGGTCATATCCAAGTCCAGGTGGTTGGTCGGCTCATCAAGGATTAACAGATCCGGTTCGGTAATCAAGGCATTGGCCAAAGCGACACGCTTCAACTGTCCACCGGACAGTTGCTTCACTTTTTGATCGAAGTTGCGAATTTTGAGCTGTGAAAGGATTTGTTTGGCTTTCTGCTCGTATTCCCAGGCTTTCTCCTGATCCATACGTGCCAGAAGGTTTTCCAGTCCCGGATGACCTTCGGTCTCCATACAGCGTTCGTACTCCTTTATCAATTCCACCGTGCTGTTACCATGATGGAAACAGGCTTCGAGCACTGTCAGTTCTTCGGGATATTGCGGATCCTGTTCCAGGTAATCCACGCGAAGATCACGACGAAAAACAATATTACCGCTATCATAGCCTTCCTTTCCGGCGATGATATTCAGTAAGGTAGTCTTTCCACTACCGTTCTTTGCTATTAATCCTACACGCTGACCTTCGGCAATGCCCAAAGATACATTTTCAAAAAGAACCAAGTCACCGAAAGACTTGGTCAGGTTATCTATCTGTAAATAAGGTACTGCCATTTTAATCCAAACACTTCTTATATTCTTCTATCACATTGCAGGGCTCTCCCGCCTTTACTTTACTCCAAACGAGCTTCATCGGGTCGATGGTCCGATCTTTATATTGGAGAACAGGAGTTTCCCGGTTGCCGTCAATCAACGTTTTCCATTCCATGCCATCCACTTCATTTGCCAGAATTGCACAAACAGTGATACCAATGGCCAACCATTCCTCTTTCTTTTTCGAGCCAATCTTACCGCTGCCAATCACTTGCTGAAGTTTCTCCAAGTCCTCTTCTATTCCTTGAAAATCCTTTTTCAGTTCCTGCTTCACGGTCGATACCACCCATTCATATCCCTCATTAATCAAATAAATTTCAGAAAGACGTACAGGAATCAATTCAGCAGGGTACTTCTGCGCTTCTTTACGTACCTCCAAAGTAGCGATTACATCTTCCGCCTCCTTCACAACTCCACCTTTAGGCACGGTGAAAGAACATTCAAAAGCAATATCGTCAACGCCTGTAATCCACAAATGGGAAGTATAATAAGTTCCCTCCTCCTGAAACATTTCTTTGCTATACGCACATTCCCACGTTCCGACTTTCACCAACGAAGCCGAATCGTTCTCTTTCAGTTCCTGCCGGATGGCATCTTTGCCATAACCGGCTTTTCCTTTAAATGCGGATATACGAAAATTCCCCGTCCATACATCGGGATTATAGAAAAGAAAAGAGCCTTCGCCATCTTCAAACTCATTCCAGTCTGATGGATAGTTCATAGAAAACCATGCTCCGGGAGAGATAAATTTCTTGCCTTGCATCCTTTTACTTTAAAATGATTACTTGGCAAAAGTACGAATTAAATACGAATTTCAGGCACGGATTACACGGATTTCACGGTTTTTCAGAAAGATAATTACATAAAGCAACAGCGTAATCCGTGTAACCCGTGCCTACAAAACATCATTTCCCTATTGGCTGTATTTTCCTCCGCACATCTTTAGAAATTTCCAGAAACATATAATTCAATTTCCCGGAATGAATACCTTCTTCGTTCTCCTTATACTTCTTATTAGCATATTGCTTCGATTTCTCGAAAGTCAATAGCGACATTTCATTCTGCGACTTACCTACCATTGTGGAGTCCAGCTGTTCATCCGGAAAAAAGTCATCCAGATCGACATCACCAATCATTGTTGTTTCCAGGAAGTTCTTATCTGTATGTGAATTATCGGTATAGTACCCCACAAACATGTGTCCCGGCGTACGTACCAGAATAGGATCGATATTTATAGCCCGAAGCAGTGATGCAAACAGTACGCTACCGTCCACACAATTAATCTGCGAAGATTCCAGTGCATCATCAAACGTACGAACCCGTTGCGAGAAAACAACATTGCTCGAAAGGCTGGTGTTGGAAACAGAACTGTAACGGAATTTGCGTTTCTGCAATATATTCCAAAGAGCATACACCTGCTTGTCCACCGCCCCTTTAGCCTTACTCTGATAGCCAAGGAAGCGATTGACAATACGAGTATTCAATGCTTCGCGAAGCAACTGGTCAATCATCGGATTCTCTTCATTGACATAAGCAGCAAAGAAAATACTTGTATCATGGAATTTGGTTCCATTCGATACATACCCCAACAGACATTCATTGATACTGCGCACAGAGAATGTACGCACCCGTTGCCCCAAATCCTTTCCATTCATCTCGACAGTAATAGCCACACTTACCGGTTCTGCCTGCACCTCATTTTTCAGAGCTTCATAGTTCCAGATGATATCAGGATAAATCGTATATTCCGTTCGAGGCTTGTTTAGTACAAATTCCGACACCGAACGGGAGAAAAAAGGCGTTTCAGCCACTTCAATCCGTACCCGGCTATAGGCTGTCTTCGACTTCACCCGAACAGCAATACACGATTTCGGATTCCCCAAATAATTAGAATCCGACGGAACAATCACCTGCGCATCAGTAGTGGCAACAGACAAAATCGCTGAAGGAAATATATTCCCGCCCAGATCATCCACAATCTCAAAACCGGAATTGAATGAAGTATATTTAAACACAGACATACCGCCAAGGAGAATTAACAGTACCGCAACAGATCCTATTATTTCCTTCCGATGCCGTTTTAAGTCAATTTTTATCATTATTTGTAGTTTCTATAATCAAACGTTTCTATTGTATCTCGCTAACAAAGATAACAAATAGTGAGCGGTTTTTCCTCTTACAATCAACAAAAACTTCCATATTCCGCATCAATTCTCGGAATTCCCAGAATGTAACACGATTGTAACGTCTGTTTCATCTGCCCGTAACAAAGTCTCCTCATCTTTGCAAAGGATAAAATAAAAACGTAACTTTGTCATATCACATTAATACATATATCTTATGAACGATTACCGTATTCTAGTTGTCGACGATGAAGAAGACCTCTGTGAGATTCTGAAATTCAATCTTGAAAACGAAGGTTATGAAGTTGATACTGCAAACTCTGCTGAAGAAGCAATGAAGATGGACATCAGCAGCTATCACTTGATTCTCCTCGATGTGATGATGGGAGAAATCTCCGGATTCAAAATGGCGAACATCCTGAAAAAAGACAAGAAAACAGCGAAAGTGCCTATTATCTTTATCACAGCAAAAGATACCGAAAACGATACTGTGACCGGATTCAACCTGGGAGCAGATGATTATATTTCGAAACCTTTCTCACTGCGTGAAGTCATCGCCCGTGTGAAGGCCGTATTAAGACGCACAGTAACAACGGAAACGGAACGAGTTCCCGAACGTCTAACTTATCAGTCGCTCGTTATTGACATCACAAAGAAAAAAGTAAGTATTGACGATGAAGAAGTGCCATTGACCAAAAAAGAATTTGAGATCTTGCTTCTGCTGGTACAGAATAAGGGACGTGTATTTTCCCGTGAAGACATCCTGGCCCGCATCTGGAGTGACGAAGTGTACGTGCTTGACCGTACCATCGACGTAAACATCACCCGTCTGCGTAAAAAGATTGGGGTATACGGCAAATGCATTGTCACCCGTCTCGGATATGGATACTGTTTTGAAGCTGAATAAATAATTATGCCGAATTAAATAGTTATTATGAACCTGCCTGTAACTCAAAAGCATTTTCTTTCTTTTAGCCGAAAGCTTTTCCTCTCGGTTATTTCACTATTCCTGGTATTTGCCATTTGTTTTATTGCGTACCAGTATCAACGTGAACGGGAATATAAAATAGAACTGCTAAACACCAAACTGCAAGATTACAACAGCAGGCTCTACGAACAACTGGAGAATCAACCCCTTGACAGTGAGATCATCAACGGTTATATCAATAACCATATCCTGGAAGACTTGCGTGTAACCCTTATTGATGCTCAAGGAAATGTTGTTTACGACAGCTATCCAAGTCATAATAACCAGATGGAAAACCACCTGAACCGTCCGGAAGTACAGAAAGCCATAAAGCATGGCAACGGATATGATGTACGCCGAACTTCAGAGACAACCGGAGTTCCCTATTTCTATTCGGCCACTCATTATAAAGATTATATTGTCCGTTCGGCTTTACCTTACAATGTCAGCCTCATCAACAACCTGCAAGCAGACCCGCACTATTTATGGTTTACCGTAATCGTGACCTTATTATTAATGATTATCTTCTACAAATTCACCAACAAACTGGGGACTTCCATCAGCCAGCTCCGTGAATTTGCGATGCGCGCCGACCGGAACGAGCCTATCGAAATGGCTATGCAATCCGCTTTCCCGCACAACGAACTGGGAGAAATATCACAGCACATCATTCAAATCTACAAACGACTGCACGAAACCAAAGAAGCTCTCTACATTGAGCGTGAAAAGCTAATTACCCACCTTCAAATCTCACACGAAGGACTAGGTATATTTACTAAAGACAAAAAAGAGATTCTTGTCAACAATCTTTTCACCCAATACAGCAACCTGATTTCAGACTCCAACCTGGAAACAACAGAAGAAGTCTTTGCCATCAGCGAACTGCAAGAGATCATTCATTTTATTAATAAGAACCAGCAAGAACGTTCGAGAGGAAAAGGTGAAAAACGAATGTCTGTCACCATCAATAAGAACGGACGGACATTTATCGTAGAATGTATCATCTTCCAGGATGCCAGCTTCGAGATTTCCATCAACGACGTTACCCAAGAAGAAGAGCAAGTAAGACTTAAACGCCAACTGACCCAGAATATCGCCCATGAGTTGAAAACTCCCGTCAGCAGTATCCAAGGGTATTTGGAAACCATTGTCAGCAATGAAAATATTCCACGCGAGAAGATCAACGTATTCCTCGAACGTTGTTATGCACAAAGTAACCGTTTAAGTCGGTTATTACGCGACATCTCCGTACTCACCCGCATGGATGAAGCCGCCAGCATGATCGACATGGAACGGATAGACATCAGTGTGTTGGTAGGTAACATCATCAACGAAGTATCGTTGGAGCTTGACGAAAAGCATATTACAGTCGTCAACTCCTTAAAGAAGAGTATACAAATCAAAGGAAATTACTCACTACTTTATTCCATCTTCCGCAATCTAATGGATAATGCCATCGCATACGCCGGAAGTAATATCCAGATCAATATCAACTGTTTCCGTGAAGATGAGAATTTCTACTATTTCAGCTTTGCCGACACAGGTATTGGAGTATCTCCCGAACATCTGAATCGTCTCTTCGAACGTTTCTACCGGGTAGACAAAGGTCGTTCACGGAAAGTAGGTGGAACAGGACTGGGATTAGCTATTGTGAAGAACGCCGTCATCATCCATGGTGGTAACATCTCCGCCAAGAACAATCAGGGAGGCGGACTGGAATTTGTATTTACATTGGCAAAGGAGAAGTAAAATCAGGAGTTATCCTGCAAAACTTGTCTAATCAAAAAACGAACAGAAAAGAACGCAGCAAAATAAAAGGAAGAAAAATTCTTTGAATAAAGTAGAAAGGGCATTATCTTTGCCACCAATGTAATCTACATAAGTTCAATGTAATAATTGTTAGTTATGAAAACAAACATCTATATTCTTCCAGCTATATGCATCCTTTGCCTTTGTGCCTGCAAAAGCGGCAACGCTTCCAGTCTGAACAAAAATGATGTAATACAAGACACCATTAAAACCTTTACATTGCCTGCCATCCCCCCAATGATGACAGCCCCTGAACAACGGGCAGATTTTCTGGTGAAACATTATTGGGATAACGTCAACTTCGCCGACACCAATTACATCCACCACCCCGAAGTGACCGAACAAGCTTGGGCGGATTATTGTGACATACTGAATCACGTTCCGTTGGAAACTGCACAAGAAGCCATGCGGAAAACAATCGAACAAACGAATGTAGACAAAAAAGTATTTACCTACATCACCGACCTGGCGGATAAATACTTATACGACCCCAACTCCCCCATGCGTAACGAAGAATTCTATATTCCCGTATTAGACGCCATGTTAGCTTCTCCCTTGTTAGAGGAAATAGAAAAAGTACGTCCTAAAGCCCGCCGGGAATTAGCACAGAAAAACCGTATCGGAACCAAAGCCCTGAACTTCAGCTACACATTAGCTTCCGGCGCACAAGGCTCCCTCTATCAACAGCAAGCCGACTATATCCTCCTATTCATCAACAACCCCGGTTGTCATGCCTGCACAGAAACGATAGACGCCCTGAAAAACGCACCTATCATCAACCGACTTTTGGGACAAAAGAAACTAACAGTCCTCTCCATCTACCCTGACGAAGAGTTGGGCGAATGGAGAAAACACCTGAATGAATTCCCCAAAGAATGGATCAACGGATACGACAAGAAATTTGCCATCAAAGAACAACAACTATATGATTTGAAGGCTATTCCTACCCTTTACCTTTTAAACAAGGAAAAGATCGTGCTCCTAAAAGACGCCACCGCACAAGCTATCGAAGAATACCTAACTAATGTTGGATTAGAGTAAAAACGTTCGGAAACGAACTAAGTATGCTATTACAGACAATAATCCGTTACTAAGTAGCTCTTATTTAGTTTTCTTACTAGTATTATTTATCTTATAGCCAAGTGAATTTTCGTTTGAGTTCAGTCAAACAAAAACGCATTAGACTATAAAATTAATATCAATAGGGAAACGGTTATATAAAAGTAGTTAATAAGACTATTAGTTATAGTTAGCTCATAACAGATAAGGGATGCTCTTACAATAAAATGGAACACTTACATTTTCAGTAGGTCGTTATAAACAAGAGCTCCCCCTAGAAAGCCTGTTATTGCAACAGATATAGCCGCTAGTACATAAAACAGAAATCCAATTCTATAAAATTTATCAGCATACTTTTTTAAGAAGTGCTGAATCAAGAAGAATGCCGATGCAATACACAGAAAGGTTACTGTTATCCCTGCAAATGTACTATGTATATTTTCAGCTTGTATCAATAATGGATCACTAAAATTGGGTGTTAATGTTGCACCTGCAATTGCAGCTAATATCGCTGATAGTGTAGCAAAGTATAGAATATATTCTCCACAAGGGTATATAAACTTCTGCGGTTTGTATAATCGTAAACCTGAAAATAACACTCCTAATAGCGTTAATGCAATTGGGAAGTGGACTAGCATTGGATGAATATGAGATATATTGAACATACTTTTCTTAATAAACATCTATATGATGAAAATGTTCAAATGGGTGCAGTAAGGAACAAAATAGGTGGATACCGCTGCATCCACCTATAAAAAACTACCAATTATGTTTCAATAAATCTGTTTCATACGTCCAACGTTGGACATAGACAAGGATACTTTTTAAAAGCTAATCTTATGTCAAACAAATAAAAAAAGGCGGGCAACTCAATACCCGCCTCTAAAATCCGCTAATTTGGTAAATTTTGTAATAAGTGGCAGTCTCATTTACAAAAATACAAAAAATATCGAAGAAAACAAGTAAGAAGCAACAAATAATCGGTCCTTGCACGGCTCCTCCAATCTCGTTCTTTTTGGTTCTTTTTCTTTCGTATCAAGACGAAAGAAAAAGAACATCCCCCAACTTGGAAAAAACAAATAAACTCCCTATCTTTGTCCCCGCATTGGTTTGCGACTCCCATGCGGGAGAAGCAATTAAAAGGGAATCAGGTGTAAATCCTGAACAGTCCCGCTGCTGTAAGTTCCATGCATGTTACAAGCAATTCACTCATTGCCACTGGAGACTAATCTGGGAAGGCGTTTGTAACAGGAATAAGTCAGAAGACCTACCATGCAATTATGTTTCACTGCTTTCGAGGAAAAAGCGTTGAGTCTAATGAACCGGACAAGTCGTCTATCATTTCATTCATCACTCTAATTCAGAGAAAGTGTGTTAAAACGAATAAACTCTGCCAAGTTTATTTATGCGTGTCCGGTCGAAGGGATTTCGCCCGGACACTTTTAAATAGCAACAGACAGAAAAAGAACTAAATGAAAGAGAGAACATTTAAGAAAATGATCTTTGCAGTATTTTACTGCCAATTCTTATCCATACCACTTTTTGCACAACGGCAAAAGGTAGATACGACACATACATATTCTATTCCTGAAGTAACTGTATCAGATATCTATCAGACTCGCGAAATACGTTCTACCGCTCCCCTGCAAGTATTCTCCAAAGACGCTCTGAAAAACCTGCACGCCCTGCAAGTATCCGACGCAGTGAAACACTTTGCCGGAGTAACCGTAAAAGACTACGGAGGTATTGGCGGACTAAAAACTGTATCCATACGAAGCTTGGGAGCACAACATACCGCTGTTGGCTATGACGGGATCACCCTAACCGATTGCCAAACGGGACAAATCGATATCGGGCGTTTCTCACTCGATAACGTAGACCAACTCTCTTTAAGCAATGGTCAAAGCGACAACATTTTCCAGCCCGCCCGCTTCTTTGCAGCAGCAGGTATACTGAATATACAAACCCTCACTCCCCGCTTTGAGAAAGAAAAAACAACCAATATAAGTGCATCTTTCAAAACCGGTTCATGGGGGCTGGTCAATCCCTCCATACTATTAGAACAACAATTAAACTCCAAATGGACGGTATCAGCCAATGGTGAATGGATGTCTTCCGATGGACATTATCCATATACTCTACACTATGGAGATGCAAAAGAAGATCTGACCTCTCGTGAAAAGCGAAAGAATACAGATGTGCAGACTTTTCGTGCTGAAGCGGGACTTTATGGCATTTTTTCAGATAAAGAGCAATACCGACTTAAAGCATACTATTTTCAGTCGTCCAGAGGATTACCCAAAGCCACCACTCTTTACAATGACCATTCTCTACAACAATTGTGGGATAAAAATACATTTGTGCAAAGCCAATACAAAAAAGAATTCAGCCGCCAATGGGTATTCCAATCTTCTGCCAAATGGAACTGGAGTTATCAGCGTTATTTGGACCCAGACACTCCAAATTCTAAAGGTAAGACAGAAAACAGTTATTATCAACAAGAGTATTACCTCTCTGCTTCTGTCCTCTACCGGATGTTGGACAATCTTTCATTCTCTCTTTCTACAGATGGAAGCATCAATACAATGAATGCTAATCTTAATGAGTTTGCACAACCTACACGTTATTCATGGTTGACAGCTTTTGCGGGGAAGTACATGAATGATTGGCTAACAATCTCCGCATCAGCTTTAGCAACAATTATAAACGAGGATGTAAAAGAAGGGGGTAGTGCCGGCAACCATCGTAAATTAACACCGTATATAAGTGCTTCATTCAAACCATTTTATCACGAAGAATTCCGTATTCGCTTCTTTTATAAAGACATTTTCCGTTTACCTAGTTTCAATGATTTATATTATCAGGAAGTGGGAAACACTAAATTAAGACCGGAAAACGCACGACAATATAACGTAGGTCTGACATATAGCAAAAACGTATGTCCGTTCTTACCTTATTTATCTGCTACAATCGATGCATATTACAACAAGGTGACAGATAAAATCATCGCCTACCCAACTAAGAATCTTGCCGTATGGAGTATGAGAAATTTGGGTGAGGTTGAAATCAAAGGAATTGACGCCACAGGTAGTTTATCTCTTCAGCCCTGGGAAAGAATCCGTATTAATCTCTCCGGTAATTATACCTACCAACAAGCTTTGGATATAACTAATTCTGACCCCACTACCGAAGCAGGGAGGACTTACAAACATCAGATAGCTTATACTCCCCGTGTATCCGGTTCAGGACAAGCCGGTATCGAAACACCGTGGATCAATTTTTCGTATTCATTCCTCTTCTCCGGGAAACGGTATGTGCAGAATGAAAATATAACCGAGAATAGTATGGAGGGTTATAGCGATCATAGTATTTCAATAAGTCGCAGTTTTCACATTCTAAAAACTCATACTTCAGTCAGCGTAGAAGTACTAAACATAGCCAACAAAAACTATGAGATTGTGAAAAACTTCCCCATGCCAGGGCGCTCCGTCAGAGCAACTTTAAATATTAAATATTAAGAATAAAAGCAGGTAAATTATGAATATAAGAACAAAAATATTATATATATGTCAGACACTATTTTGCGCATTCCTGCCACTCTTCGTAGCCTGCGATGACTTAGAAGACAAGCCGACTTCAACAACCATAGATGGTAATATTACAGAAACCGGAACAGCCGAAATATACATATTAAGTGAAGGTTTGTTCAACTTGAACAATAGTTCATTAGCTAAATATTCATTCAAAAGCAACAAACTAGTCAAAAACTATTTTAAAGACTTGAATAAGCGTGGGTTAGGTGATACAGGCAACGACATTGCACTCTACGGAAGTAAATTGTATATTGTAGTGAATGTATCGAGTACCATTGAAGTGATTGACTTCCAAACAGGTATATCGATCAAACAAATCCCTATGTTTACAGATAATGGAAGTTCCAGACAACCACGCCATATCGCTTTCTATGAAAACAAAGCATATGTATGTTCGTTTGATGGAACAGTAGCACGTATTGATACGACTTCGCTGCAAATAGAAAGTTTCACAAAAGCCGGAAGAAATCCGGAAAACATTTGTGTGAAGAATAAGAAATTGTATGTCTCCAACTCTGGAGGATTAGACTATTCAGAAGGATTAGGGGTAGATAATACAGTCTCCGTTATCGACATCGCATCTTTCACCGAAATAAAAAAGATAGAAGTTGGTCCTAACCCCGGCTGTATTTTACCAGGACCAGACGAAGCGGTCTATGTGGCAACTTATGGAAGCAATATTGCAGACGGAGATTTTAACTTTGTGAAGATTAATAGCCAGACGGACGAAGTAGAACGCATTTATAACGAAAAAGTGATGAACTTTGCCATCGATAATAACAACATAGCTTATCTATATAATTATAATTACAATACCGAAGCATCGTCTATCAAAGTACTAAACTTAAGAACCGGAGAGACGATACGGGAGAATTTCATCACAGATGGAACTAAGATTAGTACTCCATATAGCATTAATGTCAACCCTTATAGTGGTAATGTGTATATCACAGAAGCATATAGCTATACGATAACCGGAGATGTATTATGTTTCAATACAAACGGTCAACTATTATTCAGATTAAACCGTATCGGTCTCAATCCCAACAATGTCATATTTAGCCAAAAAGCATCGACTGGTGATAGTGACGGAGAAGAATCCGACCCGAATGCCCCCTCTGCTTTTGCCAATAAAGTATTGGACTACAATCCGGCTCCCAGTCAATATATGAATACTGTTACCACAGCTTATAAAGAGAATTATACCGCTGAAGAGGTTAGAAAATATGCAGAAGAACAATTGAAAGATACCGATCTATGCTTGATTAGTCTTGGAGCATATGGTGGCTATATCACAGTAGGATTCGATCATACCGTTCCTAATGTCCCGGGTGAATACGATCTTAAGATATATGGTAACGCATACTATGATATGTTCGGAACATTGACCGGTGCTCTCGGGGGAAGCTCTGAACCAGGTATTGTATTAGTGTCCAAAGACACTAATGGAAATGGATTAGCAGATGATGAATGGTATGAACTGGCAGGAAGTGAATATAACTCTCCTGCTACGACCAAAAATTATACAATCACATATTATCGCCCATCCTCTCCGAAAGAAGATGTTAAGTGGACTGACAATAAAGGTAATGAAGGATATGTATATCGGAATGATTACCATACAACAAATTCTTATTACCCAGCATGGATAAAGGAAGATCAAATCACATTCCATGGAAGTCGTCTGAAAGATAATACAGTGAATGAACCGCGTGAAAATATGCCCGAACATTGGGTGGGTTATTGTTATGCCTGGGGATATGCCGATAATCATCCAAATGGAGAAGAACAATGTAAATTCAAAATAGACTGGGCAGTAGATAAGAACGGAAATCCTGTCGTATTAGATGGAATCGATTTTGTAAGAATCTATACAGCAGTCAACCAAAGTAGTGGATGGATGGGAGAAATCTCCACAGAGCTACAGGCCGTTGAGGATTTACATTTCAAGAAATAGAAAGACAATAAACTATATATAATTTATTAATTTAAGAAAAATGAAGAAAATGAAATTCTTAATCAGCCAACTTTATCTGTTGGCATTATTCGCACTGCCATTTGTTTCAACATCATGTAGTGATGACGATGACAATAGCACAAAAATAGAAATTACCAGTTTAGGTGTAGAAGATGGAACTACTATAGTAACAGGACAAATTATTCAACTTGAAGCTCAATTAAGTAACCCACAAGGAGAAGTTCATTACTCATGGTCAACAGCTGGAAAGGAAGTCTCTACCCAAAACACTTATACTTTTCAAAGTGATGTCACAGGAACTCACACGATAACGCTAACTGTAACAGCCAACAATGAAGCGCAGGAAAAAAGTATTAATATAATAGTCGTTAAACCACCATTCTATGTTATTAATGAAGGTCAAGGCAAAGGTTCTGTTAATAGATACAAACAGGAACAATGGCAATATAATATAGTAGAAGGACTAGGAGTAACTTCAACTGTAGGTATTATCAATAGCGGTTACATGTACATCGTTAGTAAACAAAGTCCTTTCCTTGTTAAAATGAATTTGGAAAATAACCAAATTGTGAATAAGATAGAAGACGGGTTGGACCAAAATGCACAAGGACAAAACTTTTGCATTGTTAATAATGAAACTGGTATTCTTACAACTAGTAATGGAGCATTCAAAGTTAATTTAAAGCAATTGACATTAGGTGAAAAGTTATCAGGTTTAGATGCAGTTAGTAGCGATAATGAAGATATATATAAAACAGACAAATACATATTCATTAGCAGCAAAAACACAATTAAAGTATATAATACCAATGATCTTTCCTTTAAACAAGACATAGCCTATCAAATAAAAACAGGATTCGCCCAAACCAAGGATGGCACATTATGGGCTGCAAATGGTAACAAATTAATTAAAATCAATGTAGAGACATTAGATTATGAAGAAGTTGAATTACCTAACGGACTAAGTGTTTATTATAACCAGTGGGCCTACACTCCTACAGGATTATGTGCATCTATAACAGAGAATGCATTATATTTAGTACAAATATTTGAAGAAGGTTCCAGTGTATACGGCAAGAACATTTATAAATATAATGTAGAAACAAAAAATGCTACCCTATTCTTCTCTGCTCCTGCCGCTGATAAATCGGTATATGGAGCAGGTGTTCAAGTCGATCCCAGAAATGGAGATGTATATACTATCTATAAAGAAGACGGATGGTCAACACATTCTTTAAATACTAATATTTACATCGCAAATGGAGTCACTGGTACTCAAAAAGAAGTAATTGATTATACTGGTACTTATTGGTTCCCATCGACTATAGCCTTTCAATAAACATAGTACTACATTAGAAATTATCCTATAATTTTAAAGAGTCAGATATTCCCAATGGAAGTCTGACTCTTTTCATTTCTCCATCCACTATATTTTGATTTCCTACTATTTCACAAAGAGGCATCCGCATCAGCCACAACTTACAAAAAGTCATCATATATTTGTTAATCACGCAGATTTTAGCTACATTCGTCGATCTAAACTATAAATCTACAACAATGGAATTACCTTTTGCTGAATCATGGAAAATCAAGATGGTAGAACCCATCCGGAAAAGCACACGTGAAGAGCGTGAGCAATGGATTAAAGAAGCACATTATAATGTCTTTCAACTCAAATCAGAACAAGTTTATATAGATCTCATCACCGACTCCGGGACCGGAGCGATGAGCGACCGCCAATGGGCGGGAATGATGCTAGGTGATGAAAGCTATGCCGGAGCAACCTCATTCTTCAAATTGAAAGAGATGATTACGAAACTAACAGGATTTGAATACATCATACCAACCCATCAGGGACGTGCCGCTGAAAATGTTCTTTTCTCTTATTTGGTACATGAAGGAGACATTGTGCCCGGCAACTCACATTTTGACACCACCAAAGGGCACATCGAGGGACGTCATGCCATCGCATTAGACTGCACCATCGATGCAGCCAAACAAACCCAACTAGAAATACCGTTTAAAGGAAATGTAGACCCTGATAAATTACAGAAAGCCCTCACAGAATACGCTGAACGGATTCCTTTTATCATCGTCACCATCACCAACAATACAGCCGGAGGACAACCCGTCTCCATGCAAAACCTGTACGAAGTACGTGCCATCGCCGACAAATATGGCAAACCCGTACTTTTCGACTCTGCACGTTTTGCCGAGAATGCCTACTTCATCAAAATGCGCGAAGAAGGTTACCGAGACAAAACTATCAAAGAAATCACACGGGAAATGTTCTCTCTTGCCGATGGCATGACAATGAGCGCCAAGAAAGACGGAATCGTCAATATGGGCGGATTTATTGCCACGCGGCGTGCAGACTGGTATGAAGGTGCAAAAGGCTTCTGTGTACAATACGAAGGCTATCTTACCTACGGAGGCATGAACGGACGGGATATGAATGCCCTCGCCATCGGACTGGACGAAAACACCGAATTCGACAACCTCGAAACACGTATCAAACAAGTGGAATACCTGGCAAAGAAACTGGATGAATACGGAATCCCTTACCAACGCCCAGCCGGAGGACACGCCATCTTCATTGACGCGCCTAAAGTGCTGACACATGTTCCTCGAGAAGAATTCCCGGCGCAGACACTAACCGTAGAGCTCTACCTGGAAGCCGGTATCCGTGGATGCGAAATCGGTTATATCCTTGCCGACCGTGATCCGGTGACCCATGAAAATCGCTTTAACGGCCTTGACCTACTTCGCCTCGCAATCCCCCGCAGAGTATATACCGACAATCACATGAATGTAATAGCTGCCGCCCTCAAAAATGTATATGAACGCAGAGAAAGCATCACTCATGGAGTACGTATCGCCTGGGAAGCTCCCTTAATGAGACACTTCACAGTTCAATTGGAAAGATTATAAACTTAGAGAATATTTGTTCGCGTAAAACAAAAGTGTTCCCCAAGTGTTTATATTATAATCGAACTTAATACGTAAAAATTATGGCAGAAGATTATAAATTAATAGACAACGAAGAAAAACATCGGTATGAGTTTCAGATCGATGGCAAAATAGCTGAAATAGACTATATCAAATCAAACAATGGAGAAATATACCTTGTACATACCGAAGTACCCGCTTCATTAGGCGGCAAGGGAGTAGGCTCACAACTTGCAGAAAAAGCATTGGCAGACATCGAGCGACAAGGTCTACGCTTGGTACCGCTTTGCCCGTTTGTAGCCGGATATATTCACAAACATCCGGAATGGAAGCGAATTGTAATGCGTGGTATTCATATTAAATAAATATATATATGGGAAAAAAAATTGAATATACCAATGGTGAGCTGACCATTGTATGGCAGCCTGAATTATGTCAGCATGCCGGAATATGTGTAAAGATGCTACCCAATGTTTATCATCCCAAAGAAAGACCCTGGGTACAGATCGAAAATGCGACAACAGAAGAATTAATTGCACAAATCAGCAAATGTCCGTCAGGAGCATTGAGCTATCGACTTAATAAAAAAGAGAAATAACCCAATAGTGAAAGACTTCGCCCGAAAGGCTTTGAATTCATAAAAACGAGATTGCTTCAAAATAAAAAAATGAGGCAGTCTCATTTTTCATTTTAGAAAGACACTACATTCGGCCCATGATAACACACCGAGAAAAGAGCTTCACATACTTCTTCGTCCGTTCAATTCAATGTCCACGTCAATACAAAGTCCGGACAAATACGATAACCGATAGAATAAAGTTCTTGCTGCTCCGTAGCCAACTCCTGAACCTGAAACGTCCCCTCCCCTTGAGGAATAAAATGCGTCAGCCGGAGTTTACGAAGATCAGCATCCGCATTTTCCATCCGCTTGAATACAGCTTCCTTTGCCGACCAATGCAATAGCAGCCCCCAGGTAATATCTCCCTGATAAGATTCTACTTGCTCGTCAGGACGGACATAGCGATCGGATACCTTGTGAACCCGTTGGGCATATTGCTCAATGTCAATGCCTACCGGAACCGAAGAAGCAAGCATCACTGCCACATAACCTTTCGTATGAGAAATACTGATAAAAGAAGAATGATCTGTGAGATAAGGTTTCCCCTCGGGAGAATAACCGATTTCCTTATCTTCCTGCAACATGGAATACAACAGAACACGAACCGACAACCATTCCATCTTACGACGTTCGGAGACAAAGCGATTCAATTCCTGCTCACAGAAAGCTCTTCGCGCACCGGACAAAAGAAGCAATAAAGCATCCAAAGACTCTTCCATCTTCCAGACAGCCCACTGTATACCATTTGTCTTATACTGCAGAAACAACGCCATCTTCCACTTCCTTCGGCAAAATTGTAAACTTAACTTTCAATATACGGCGACTATCCATTTCGAGCACTTCAAACTCATAATTGTGATACGTCACTTTCTCATGCAACGCCGGGAATTCACCTTTAATTTCGAGCAACATACCTGCCAATGTATCTGCATCTCCCACCACCTTTTCAAATTCGTCTTCGTCCACTTTTGCAATCTTATAGAAATCCGTCAACTGCGTTTTCGCTTCAAATATCCAGGTATGGTCATTCAAGACAACGTATGTACGTTCTTCATCATCGTATTCGTCGTGAATCTCACCTACAATCTCTTCGATAATATCCTCCATCGTTACCAGTCCGGAAGTTCCTCCAAACTCATCCACAACAATAGCAATATGAATCTTATTCGCCTGGAAATCACGCAGCAAATCATCAATCATCTTCGTCTCCGGCACAAAATAAGCCGGACGAATCAATGACTGCCAACGGAAATTATCCCCCTTATTGACATGAGGCAAAAGGTCTTTAATATACAGCACCCCTTTGATATTGTCCCGTGAACCGGAATAGATAGGAATACGTGAATAAGCATTTTCAATAATACATTGCATCACCTCCTTGAAAGACGTACGGATATCCAGATCGACCATATCCAGACGTGATGTCATCACCTCCTTCACGGTTTCCCCACCGAAACGGATAATTCCCTCCAGAATATTATTCTCTTCAGAAAGCTCCGCTTTATCCGTCAGTTCCAACGCGTGCGACAGTTCATCCACAGAAATATTGTGACTCTTCTTAGCAAAATGCTTATTCAGAAAAGTTGTCGAACGCACAAGCACAGTAGCTATCGGACGGAATACCTTTTCCAGAAAGTAAATTCCCGGTGCCGAAAAACGGCAAAAGGCCAATGTTTTCTGTGCCGAATAGATCTTAGGCATAATTTCACCGAACAACAACAGGAGGAAAGTCAGGATGACGGTCAGTATCAGGAACTCTGCCAACGGAGAATGGAAAACAAACACATTCATAAAGAAGAAATTGCAGAGCATGATAATAGTCACATTCACAAAATTGTTCGTAATCAATATCGTTGCCAAGAGGCGTTCTGAATCACCCAACAGGGCACTTATTTTTTCATCGGAAGGATGATTATGTTCATCAATATCATTCCGGTCGGAAGGAGTAAGTGAGAAAAAAGCTATTTCGGAAGCCGAAGCAAAGCCGGAAGCAAGCAGGAGCACACCTGCCAGCGCTATGGCAATAATAGCAGAGATAGAAGGAGTGTTTACGGTAATACCGTTGAAAATGTCAGCCAATTGGCTTAAATAACCATCTGAGTCCAAAGAGTTTATATTTTAGTTAAACAAAAGATAATGTGCCAATGAGTTAGAAAAAATCGATTGGCACACTATCACATTATTTAGAACGGCAAATCATCTGCCGGATTATCTTGTACAGGTTGCGCCTGCGACTGCTGCGTTTGTTGCGGCTGGCCGGCAACCGGTTGTTGCTGCTGTCCCATAGCAGGCTGTGCGGAAGCAGAAGCTCCCGCACCCGGGTTGGCTCCTTTCGGAGACAACATTTCCATATTATCCACATAAATTTCGGTGATATAGCGCATAGCACCCGACTGGTCGCTGTAAGAACGCGTTCTTATCTTCCCTTCCAGATACAGTTTGTCACCTTTGTGCACATATTTATCTACAATCTCTGCCAAACGGTTAGATGCAACGATATTATGCCACTCTGTTCTTTCGGGAATCTGGGTTCCATTAGCCAACGTATATCCACGATCCGTCGTAGCCAATGGGAAAGTTGCCACTGCCGAACCTGTATCGAAGTATTTCACCCGAGGATCTTGTCCTACATTTCCTATCAATATCACTCTATTTACTGACATATCTGTATCAAGTTTATGATTCTTAAAATTAAATCTGCTGCCAAAATTAAACAGAATAACAATAGGATGCAAGAATTTTAAGTATTAAAGTTTTAAGTATTAGGTATTAGGTATTAATTAAGTTTTGCACCAGCTTTGAAATAGCGTACTGCTCCAGTTCCTCCACTTTTATTTTCCGGAAGTTACCGAAAGAAGTCAAATTTTCAGATAATGTTACTTCATACAGATTAGCATAAATCACTCGGTGAGACAACACATGCTTCACTTCCCTGCAAACAGAACGCACCACCGGCACTTCCCCCGATGCAAAGAATGCACGGAATTCCGGCAAAGCGAGAAACTCTTCTTCCGAAAGAGCCGTCGGAGTCTCTATCAATGGCAATTCGAACAGATTCTTCCAAATATCATTTCCTGTTCGTTTATTTATAAAGGTATACGCGCCCGCACGTACATAAATATAATTGAAGTAACGGTTGGTAGTCTTTGTTTTATGCTGTTTCACCGGAAGCTTTGTCACTAACCCCTTCGAAAGTGCCGAGCAACCGCCTGCCAACGGACAGAACAAACAGTTGGGCGACTGCGGAGTACACTGAATCGCTCCGAAATCCATTATCCCCTGATTGTAAACAGCCGGATGCGTTTTATCCAACATCTCATCTGCCAATGCTGCAAAGAGTTTCTTTCCTTCCGTCGAATCAATCGGAGTATCTATACCGAAATAACGTGAAAGCACCCGATACACATTGCCATCCACCACCGCATAAGGCATACCGTAAGCAAACGAACAGATAGCTGCCGCCGTGTACTCTCCCACTCCTTTCAGAGCCAGCACTTCCGGATATGTTTTCGGGAAAACACCATTCATGCTTTTGGCGGCAGCATGAAGATTCCGGGCACGCGAATAATACCCCAACCCCTGCCAATACTTCATCACCTCGTCCTCATCCGCAGCGGCCAAAGTCTGTACATCGGGAAAACGCTTGATAAAACGAAGAAAATAATCATACCCTTGCGCCACCCGCGTCTGTTGAAGAATAATCTCCGAAATCCAGATCAAATACGGATCGGCAGACTCCCTCCAAGGCAATTCACGTTTATTCTCTTCATACCACTCTACAATCGTTTTCGTAAACTCGTTCATATCCTCATTCCTAATGTATTATCTAACATTTATCTTGTATATCCTACCCAAAAGGCACACAAAAGTAACTCTTTTAGCTCTAAGAAAACCCTATGCCACTATTTTTTTAGAAAAATGTGCAGAATATATTTTTTTAGGAGCTTAAAAAGCTATATATTTGCAGTCCAAAAAATTAGCAATAACATAGTAATAATATTTTTTTTAAGGAAAAATGACTAAAGCAGATATTGTAAACGAGATTACAAAGAAAACTGGGATTGATAAGCAGACAGTTCTTACAACAGTTGAGGCATTTATGGATGCAGTAAAAGATTCACTGTCTAACGATGAGAACGTATACCTGCGTGGGTTTGGTAGTTTCGTAGTAAAGAAAAGAGCACAGAAAACTGCTCGTAACATTTCTAAAAACACTACGATCATTATTCCGGAGCACAACATTCCGGCTTTCAAACCGGCTAAGACATTTACAATTTCAGTAAAGAAATAATAAACAAGAGTATTAACCCATAAAATGTGAAGCTATGCCAAGCGGAAAAAAGAAAAAAAGACATAAAATGTCTACGCACAAGCGTAAAAAAAGACTAAGAAAGAACAGACATAAAAGCAAAAAATAATTTTTAAGTCTGGATCACACAGAAATAAAGAACAAACTTGCGAAGCTAATGTCTTTCAAGTTTGTTCTTTGTTTAAGTAGCTAACCCAAAATGAACAATTTGTCAAAAAAGTTGTTCATATAAATGAGATTCAATCAATAATAAGGAAACAAAACAGTGACAAGTGAACTAGTAGTTGACGTACAGCCCAAAGAGGTCTCCATCGCCCTTCTCGAAGATAAGAGCCTGGTGGAACTTCAAAGCGAAGGAAGAAATATTTCTTTCTCTGTGGGCAATATGTATTTGGGACGTATCAAGAAATTGATGCCCGGACTAAATGCATGCTTTGTAGACGTCGGTTACGAGAAAGACGCTTTCCTTCATTATCTAGACTTGGGTCCTCAATTTAACTCACTCGAAAAGTTTGTAAAGCAGACTTTAAGCGACAAAAAGAAGCTGACCTCCATCAGCAAAGCAACCCTGCTTCCCGACCTTGACAAGGATGGAACTGTATCCAACACCCTCAAAGTAGGACAAGAAGTAGTGGTGCAAATCGTTAAGGAACCGATCTCCACTAAGGGACCGCGACTGACGTCCGAAATTTCGTTTGCCGGACGCTATCTCGTACTGATCCCTTTCAATGATAAGGTTTCTGTTTCACAAAAAATTAAATCGAGCGAAGAGCGCGCCCGCCTTAAACAACTGCTGATGAGCATCAAGCCTAAAAACTTTGGTGTCATTGTCCGCACGGTAGCCGAAGGCAAACGCGTAGCCGAACTCGACGGAGAGCTTAAAGTCCTGGTTAAGCATTGGGAAGATGCGATGGTAAAAGTACAAAAAGCCACCAAGTACCCGACGTTGATTTATGAAGAAACCAGCCGCGCCGTAGGTTTGTTGCGCGACCTCTTCAACCCATCATTTGAGAATATTCACGTCAACGACGAGGCTGTGTACAATGAAATTAGGGATTACGTATCACTGATTGCGCCCGACCGGGCTAATATCGTGAAACTGTACAAAGGCCAACTTCCCATTTACGACAATTTCGGTATCACCAAGCAGATTAAATCATCGTTTGGTAAAACAATCTCTTACAAGAGTGGTGCCTATCTGATTATTGAGCACACTGAGGCGCTTCACGTAGTAGACGTGAACAGCGGTAACCGCACCAAGAATGCCAACGGGCAGGAAGGTAACGCACTCGAAGTAAATCTGGGAGCCGCCGACGAGCTGGCCCGCCAATTGCGATTAAGAGATATGGGTGGTATCATTGTTGTCGACTTCATCGATATGAATGAAGCCGAAAACCGTCAAAAGCTTTATGAACGAATGTGTGCCAATATGCAGAAAGACAGGGCACGGCATAATATTCTGCCGCTTAGCAAATTCGGGCTAATGCAGATTACACGCCAACGTGTGCGTCCGGCAATGGACGTCAACACGACCGAAATCTGTCCTACTTGCTTCGGCAAAGGCACCATCAAATCGTCCATTCTCTTTACGGACACTTTGGAGAGTAAAATTGATTACCTGGTCAACAAACTGAAGGTTAAGAAATTCTCGTTACACGTCCATCCGTATGTTGCCGCCTACATCAATCAGGGACTCGTTTCCCTGAAACGGAAGTGGCAAATGAAATATGGATTCGGTATTAAGATTATTCCAAGTCAGAAACTCGCATTCCTGCAATATGTGTTCTATGATACACATGGAGAGGAAATCGATATGAAGGAAGAAATCGAAATCAAATAGACAGAAAAGGCGGCTCGTTAGGTACGGGTCGCCTTTTTGTTTGATTGCTGCTCGTTCTTCTTTCAAATCATAATATAACAGACGAGTATGTTTATCATCATCATTTGGAAGAAGCAGTAGACTAAAATTATTTTTCTCATAAAAGGGGGGATGTGAGGAAGTAAAATAGAAAGAATGGGTATTGGGAAATTATCGTGCGATAATCTACAACTAAGATTTCTTCTTAAAGATTGAAAAGCCCGGACTTTCGCAAGCCCGGACTTTCTGTATTCTCTCAAAGCATCTCCTTAATTTATAGGGAAATGGGGTACTAGTATTAAAGATTTTAGCGTACTAGCATAATGTAAGGAGATACATTTGGAGTAAAGATAAAAGGGATGCCAGTGGGAAATTAGGGAAGGCATCCCTTTTCTTATAGAAGAACAAAGATAGAAGGATGGACTTTCACAAGCTGTGTCCTTCGCTTTGTTCTGGGGTAAAAAAATATCTTTTCACACATAGGTGAAGAAGGGTTTTATTTAAATAGAAGCTGAAACTTTTGTCGGATCTATTTTCACTGTAACCGTCTTACCGCTACCATAATTAGTAATTGTTCCCCAACGTGACTCGGCAACAATATTAACAGTAATGCTAGCTTCAGCTTTCAGCTGCTTTCCTACATTGGTAAGAGTCAAAGCACCCGTATTCTTATCTAAATTAACATATTTAGAGTCAGTGGCATCATTTAATACGAATGTAGGAGCTACAAATCCGAATATACCCAATGGAGCTGCTCCCCATTTGCTACCAACTGTTGCTTCCTTACCTGCTTCCCACATTACCTCTTTATTAGAAGCTGTCCATTTAGCTCCTGTTGCAAGTTGAGCAGTTGCATCCAATTTATCACTACCAATCTTCACTTCCGTTTCAGTCGGAGCAGTCCATTCACCACTAAGATCAGCAAGAGTAAAGGTTGTTTCCACAGAAGTTACTAATTCGAAATCTGCACCAGCCGCATTTTTAGCAATAACCTTAGCAACAACTGCTATATCCTTAGTATCAGGGTTAGAGTATGTATTATCCACTTTCAATACATTGTCTGCAAGGCTAACACCGGTGATCGCCTCTTTCAGTGAGAACTGAACAGTAGCACCTACCTCCTTAGCATTGTCCACAATCGTTGCATAGTTCTCAAAAAGAGCAGGGATGTCCATCATGAAATTCATAGATGTAGGCTTCGTTGCCGGAAGAATATTTGCGACCAAAGCCAAACTTGATCCACCAGAAATAATCTTACTATCATACGTCAATGTATAATTAACATCTGTTACCTCAACTGCAATTGATGGTTTCAATGTGAAGTTCTGTACATCAGATACCTTTACTTTCACTTCCGGTACATAAGTACCTTTTACTGTACCTTTCGGAACTACAATTTCCAATTCGTTTGTAGTGGTTTTATCTTTAAATCTCAAATATACTCCACTTGCAGCTTTAAAGACAAAATTCTCTGCTGGCAATTTTTCATAAACGTCCTGACTAATACCAATCTGACCACCACTAGTACCATAAGCAACTGCTACATCAGCTACGTGTTCTTTTGTTCCATCAAATTGAGCTGCCGAAATAGTTGAAGAAACTTCCGGATCGGCAGTTGCCACTTTAGCGGTAACATCAGCAAAAGTAGTAACTTTTTTGAAATCAGTACCAGTGATTGTTACAGTGGCTTTTGGAGTTACGACTTTAGAATTAGAAGAAGCGCTATAATCCTTCAATTTCAACACACCATTCTCAATAGTATAAGAATCTGGATCAGTTCCCTCTACCTTATATGACACTACGAACTTCTCGGCATTCACACTGCTTGCCATTGGCTCATTAGTAATCACACCACCAGCTCTGTCTTTACCAGTAATCTGAAGAACAGCTCCTGTTGCATAATCTACAACTGACAGAGGTTTATCATAAAGAATATAATCAATTGCTTTATTCGGTGATTCCACTTTTACATCAGTAATCGCTCTATAATCCGAAATTACCGGGAAATAGTTCGAACTGATATTAGTCAGATTCTTGCTTTGATCTTTAGCGATAAGATTCAGACTAACAGCGAAACTCTTGTCCGTTGAAGTAGAAACAGTAAAAATGACAATACCTGTAGCTTCGTCTACTTCCGTTTTCTCAATGTTATAAATCTCGGCTGCGCGAGTCTTAATTTCCTGTCCGTCGAACGAAGGAGCATAATTCTCTGCGAAGTTGGCAGCGGCCGTTGCAGGAGAAATACGGAATTTCATCTGGATCGGTTTTGTTTCAGCTACCAATTTATTATCGTAGAAATAAGACATAAAGATGATTTTACCATCCTCATATTCAGGAATATAAACCACGCTCTGAATCTGATTTTCAAGTGCTGTGATACGAGCTTTTAATGCATTAAACTGCCCATCTACCTCACTTTTATAAGTAGTAAGATAGGTTTCTACTTTACTATCAAAAGCTTCTTTCGTAGCGCAATAACCATAGTTATTTTTGATCGTAGAGATTTCTGTCAATACGGCTTCAAAATTTGCATAACCACCATTAGTTAAAGCTGTTTCGATAGTTGTTTTAAATGTAGTAAGCGTAGTGATATTACTAGTAACAGTTTGGTAAGCAGTTGCCTGTTCACTCTTATAAGTTTCAAAATTAGTACTCAACGTTGCTAATTTATCGTCTACACCTTTGATAGCAAGATTGATAGCAGAGGTTTCCGCCAATACTTGTGATTCAATAACCTCGTTTACATATTTAGCAATAGAACCATTGTCTTTCAACAACTCCAGTACTTCATTGTCAACCAAGCCTGCAAGTTCAGAATGAGCTACGTAAGCAGCCAAATCATCCTTCGATGCAGCGTTCTGATTGAATGTTTCCAATGCGGTGATTCTGCCATCCAATTTTTGCAATTCCAAAATATTAGCTTTTATCTCAACGATAGCAGCTGCATTATTGTCAGCCATATCATTTACAGCTTTCAATTCATTCTTAGCTTCTGCCAGTTCATCGGCTAATTTTTTCAGGTCTTCGCTAGATGCAGCACCAGCCAACTTTTCTGTCAGGTCGGCAACTTTAGCTTCCAAATCTTTCTTCGTTTCGTTCAAAGTTCCCTCAATTGAGTTTACTTGTTTCGAAAGTTCGGTAATCTGGTCGCCCAATGTTTTAATAGTGCTTGCATCTGCTTTGTTTTCCAACGCAGTCTGCAATGCTTCTACCGTTTTCAGCAAATCCTGTACTGCCTTGCTATCCGCCTTACCATCAATAGCAGTCTGCAATTGAGTCTGCAAAGTTTGAATGGCACTAGATATTGCCGCTTTCATGTCCTCTGTGCTCACCGGATTAGTGGACGTAACTTTATCAATCTGCTCTTGCAGATTTTTGATGTCATCGTCATAGTCCTTACAACTCGTTACAGTTGTACTAACCGCAAGCGTCAATGCCCCAAAAAGCATTACCCTAACAAATTTTTTCTTCATAACTACTTAAAAATTACATTAATAATATATTATTAAACACTAAGTTTCAATAATAGCCGCCCGTTACTTCGTAGGTAACGGATAAACCTTTGTACCTGCTCTTTTGGAGTAGTCAATACTGAAAAATAAGACGATAAGCAATGAAACATTTTTACCCCTGCTTCTGAAAGGCAGTAGAGGGAGGGAAATCTTTTGCAAAATTTAGAAGTTAACAAAGTCCTAATACAAAGAATCCGTGTGTTTTATTTGTTTAATTCCTCTTTTGAGTAGTTTATTAGAAAAAATGTATGATTTCGTTTGGTTGTTTTAAGAAATATGCTCATATTTGCACCGATATTTCAACCCGTTACCTACGAAGTAACAGAATAAGAATCAAGCACTTGCGCCCATCACCGAGCGTTTTACAAAGTCGAGCACCTGTTTATTTGCTTCATCAATTTTCTTACTTCGAAAAGGTTTCAAATAAGTTTCCGTTACAGTGATAGACGAATGTCCCATTGCTTCGGAAATAATGCCCGGATGAATTTCGCAATAATACGCAGTGGTCGCCCAAGTATGACGTGCGGTATATGAGCTCAACCGGTCTTTGAGTCCCAGCAGCTTTCCCACCAGTTCCAACTGATAGTTAAAATTGCGCAGAGCCAGTTGATATTCCTTATACGCCATTGGCGAACCTTCGTCACTGTGAAGAATCGGGAATAAATAGGGCGACTGCTCCTCGCGATTCATATACTTCCGTAAAAGAAACATCGCTTCCGAGGTCAACGTCACCGACAGCGGACGCCCCGTTTTACGACGACGATAACTAATCACATTCCCCCGGAGATCACTCTTACGCAAATAAGCCAAATCGACAAAAGGCAGCCCCCGGAGCAGGAACATAAGAATGAACAACTCCTGCGCACTCCTCATGGCAGGAGTAACCGCATCCGACTGCAACAGACGGGCAAATACCTTCTTCATATCCTCCGCATCCAATGCCCGACGACGGTCCGCCCGCGTACCTGTATATACGGAGCGAAACAAATGCGGTACATAAGGCGCTTTCCGAAGATCGACAGCACGATTGTAAACCGCGCGCAATGTGCGAAGATACGTAGACACCGTGTTCCAGCTACACCCACGAGCACGAAGGCTACCCTCAAAATGCTTCAACCACTCCGGAGTTATTTCCCGGAACAACAAACAACCGGAACCCTGAAAAGTAAGAATCGCATTCAAACTACTTCTATATACATGAGCAGTCCCTAAATTCCCACTCTGCTGCAAATCAACAGCTACTTGCTTCATAAACGAAGTAAAACTTTCCTTTTTCATTAAAAAATAATTTAATAATTAATATTTACTATTTTCACAATTTACTTTAGTAGAATACGAAAATATACACACAAAGATTTACATACATAAAATTATAAAATTAAAAACTGAAATATTCACATTATCTATCAAATTTATTTTTATACATTTGCACAATTTTTTAAACAAATAATCATTTTAATTACTAAAAAACAACAAAGTTATGAACAACAATGAACCAGCTGCCGAACACTACAGCATCAATGGATTCAAGTATTTCTCCGAGTTGGCGAAAGAATATTTTCCAGATCTGGCAAACGCCTCTTCCGCCAGCAAAAAAATGCGCAAACGCATCAAAGCAGACAAGACGTTGAACGAACAACTGGCTGCCGCGTATTACACCTGTCAAACAATCGACATCAGTCCCGAAATGCAACTAATCCTTTACCGCCATTGGGGACCTCCCCACATCGACCTGCCGACCAACGTTTAATTACGTAGTAGAAAACGAAAACATCGACAAGGAATAAAAGGAAAATCGAACTATATATTTTTAAATATATCATTTATCTTTTTATTGTTTATTATGTATTCCACTTTGCGTTCACCACTTTTTTCAGAGAAGAAGATAACTATCATTTATACAGCTATTTACCGAAAGAAAAAAGCGTTCCACAAAGCGTTCGGCAAAATGACCGTTTTTTTCATTCCAAACAGAGCCTCCGAATCCCCCTAACGAAGGCTCTGTCTATCTCCGGCAGAAGCTCTATCAAACACAAACAGAGCATCCGTTTCATCTCCCAATCGCTTCTTCGCCCCATGACAGAAAACAAAAATACAACAACTTACGTACCACAACTATTCTTCTTCGTCCACACCCGTCCACAAACAGACATCCCCCTTGCAAACCGCACGGAAACAGCGTACTTTTACAGAAAATTTAAATAACACCCAATGAAAAAAATCAATTTCCAAACCATGCTGAAACAAGGTTTTCTCATTATCCCTAAAGCCTTAGTACAGCAGCAGATAGAAGACCTGCACATGCAAGAAGGAGAACTAGAAGCACTCCTGAAAATCCTGATGAAAGTCAACTATTCGGATACACTCTATAACGACCGACAGAACAAAGACTGCCTGTGCAAAAGAGGCGAAAGCCTGTTTAGTTATCGCGACTGGAGCCACATCTTCCACTGGTCTGTCGGAAAAGCCTTCCGGTTCATACACGAGCTTACCACGCTGGGAATTATAGAAATCATCCCCCACCCCAACAATTCCTCCCTGCATATCCGTGTCACCGAATACGACAAGTGGGTGGGAGTTCCCGACAGCGACAAGCAGAAAAAGAAAACCGTCAACGAACAGTTCCACCTGTTCTGGAATGAATTCCACAGCATTACACAGCTTCCCAAAGAGAATATCGCCAAAGCACAACGCGAATGGAAAAAGTTGAGCAACAAGGAACAACAACTCGCCATCGACAGGATAGAGGAATATTATTTCCACCAAACGAACATCAATTTCCTTCTCCATGCCGCCAGCTATTTATCCAACAAAGCTTTTCTTAACGAATACTGATCCTATGAATACCGAAAACAGAGTTTCACCACAGGCTCCCGAAATAGAAGAAGCCATCATCGGTGCCTGCCTGATAGAGCAGGGAGCCATACCACTGGTAGCCGACAAGCTACGTCCCGAAATGTTCTATGTCCTGCGCCATCAGGTTATCTATGCCGCCATACTGGCCATGTACCACGTAGGAATGAAGATAGACATCCTCACCGTAAAAGAAGAGCTTTCCCACCGTGGAAAGCTCGAAGAGGCGGGCGGACCGTTCGGCATCACCCAATTGAGCAGCAAGGTGGCAACCTCCGCCCATCTTGAATATCATGCGCAGATCGTACACGAGAAATACCTGCGACGCGAAATGATTCTGGGGTTCAACAAACTCCTCGCTTGTTCGCTAGACGAAACGATGGATATTGACGACTCACTGGTAGACGCGCATAACCTGCTCGACCGTCTGGAAGGCGAATTCGGCCATAACAACCACATGCGCGACATGGATGAACTAATGACCGCCACCATGGTAGAAGCCGAAGGACGTATCGCCAACAACAAAAACGGAGTAACCGGCCTCCCTACCGGACTGGCGGATCTGGACCGCATGACGTCCGGACTACAGAAAGGCGAGTTGGTGGTGGTCGCCGCCCGTCCCGGCGTAGGAAAAACGGCATTCGCACTACACATGGCACGAAGCGCAGCAATGGCAGGGTATGCCGTAGCTGTCTACAGCCTCGAGATGCAAGGGGAACGACTGGCAGACCGATGGCTGACAGCGACCAGCGAAATCAGTGCCCGCCATTGGCGATCGGGAACCGTCAGCCAACAGGAACTCGTAGAAGCACGCACGACAGCCGCTGACCTCAAACGCCTGCCGATACACGTAGACGACAGCACATCGGTCAACATGGAACATATACGCTCCAGCGCGCGACTGCTGCAAAGCCAACATGCGTGCGATGCTATTATTATCGACTACCTGCAGCTCTGCGACATGACGACCGGTCAAAACAACCGCAACCGCGAACAGGAAGTGGCACAAGCCACCCGCAAGGCGAAATTGCTAGCCAAAGAACTGAATGTACCGGTCGTACTGCTTAGCCAGCTAAACCGCGAATCGGAAAACCGCCCTGCCGGTCGTCCCGAACTGGCCCATCTCCGCGAGAGCGGAGCCATTGAACAGGATGCAGACGTCGTCATGCTGCTCTACCGTCCCGCCCTTGCAAGGGTAACGACCGACCGGGAAAGCGGTTATCCCACCGAAGGCCTGGGAGTAGTCATCATAGCCAAGCAACGCAACGGAGAGACAGGAAACGTCTATTTCAGACATAATCCGGAAATGACCAAGATCACCGAATATGTCCCTCCGTTAGAGTATATGCTGAAACATGCCAAATAAGAAACAATTACACTAATAATATATAATTTTATATTACAATATATAGCAGAAATCATTTTCTTATTTTATTTCATTATACACACAAAATATATAGCAAAATACTTGACTTTCCCTTTCATATTTCGTATATTTGTAATGTCGTAAGGACAGAGAAAATTTTATTACTTAAACCTTAACTTTTTAATTGTATGAATGTATTAGTGGAGCGCTATCAGCGCAGAAAGTATGTGAATCAACCGGATTCACAGATGTTGTATTATGTACGCCAGAAATCGGGCACAGTGAGAGTGATGGACATCAACAAGCTGGCGGATGCCATCGAAGCGAACTCCTCGCTCACTGCAGGAGACGTGAAGCATGCCATTGAGGCTTTTGTCGAGCAGTTGCGCCTATCGCTTACCCAGGGCGACAAGGTGAAGATTGACGGATTGGGTACGTTCCATATCACATTGAGCAGCGAAGGAGCAGAAAAGGAGAAAGATTGCACGGTGCGTAGCATCCGCAAAGTAAATGTCCGTTTCGTGGCGGACAAGGCGCTTCAATTGGTCAACACGAGCCATGCCACTACCCGAGGCGAGAATAATGTCGATTTCATCCTGGCAGCAAAGGGCGACGGAGAAAGCACCGACGACGGAAAAGACGGCGGAAGCGGTGATGGCGGCGGAAGCGGAGAAGCTCCGGATCCGGCAGCCTAATCCCCTGAAAAACAGAATCACATGGAAATAACAGAGTGACAACCACAGTCACTCTCCATGTGGTTTCTATTTCCTTCTACATTTATTTTTTAATTCTCAATTCTCAATTTTCAATTTATTAAAATGCTTGATAAAATCATAGAGATCATTATGACAATCCTACCCTTTCTGGGCAGTAACCGCAAAAAGCGCAAAGTAATGGCGCAAGAAGTAAAAGAGTTCAGCGAACTGGTGAAAGACCAATATACTTTTCTGATGCAGCAGTTGGAAAAAGTGTTGAAGGATTATTTCGACCTTAGCTCGAAAGTGAAAGAGATGCATACGGAGATATTCTCATTAAGAGGTCAGCTGGCGCAGGCTGCCACCTTGCAATGCATCCATAAAGAGTGCTCGCAACGTAGTGTGGCGGAAGCCTGACAATGAACGGTCTTATCCATGAGAACTATCAATCTAATAGTAATCCATTGCTCCGCCACGCGCGAGGACAAGAGCTTTACGGAATTTGATTTGGACGTCTGCCACCGCAGGCGTGGATTCAACGGGACGGGGTATCATTTTTATATCCGCAAGAACGGTGATATAAAGTCTACCCGTCCGATAGAAAAGGTCGGTGCGCATTGTCGCGGTTTCAACAAGGAAAGTATAGGTATCTGCTACGAAGGAGGACTCGACTGCATGGGACAACCGAAGGACACACGCACCTGTTGGCAAAAACACTCTCTGCGTGTATTAATTCTCACTTTATTGAAAGAGTATCCCGATTGCCGGATATGTGGACACCGGGATCTTAGCCCCGACCTGAACGGAAACGGCGAGATTGAACCGGAAGAATGGATCAAAGCCTGCCCTTGCTTTAATGCTGAAAAGGATTGGGATAAAGTCTAAAAAAGATTAGCTTTATTATAATTTAGGCACGGATAACACGGATTTCACGGTTGCTTTGTGTAAGCATAGCACTAACCGTGTAATCTGTGTTATCCGTGCCTAATCTTTATTTAATCTTTAACTTATGATTTTGCAAGACTACTCGTTATCAAAGGTCGTTTCAAACCGACGCAATATGTTGTCTAATTTTCTAACGAGGTAAAAGGGAAGATTAATCAATTTGACATCAATCGCACACCGTAAATCGTCTAATCGTAAACCCAATGATTATTTAACCTCGAATGCAGCGTCAATCAATGCTTTCAAGTTCAGATAATGACTTTTGTATATTCCGCTGGAAGCATTTGCAGCATTGGTCAATTCTCTTCTAAGATCGGTCAGCTGTCCGCGTGCAATGGCAGGTGCTTCGGAGGGAGAATCAGACATATAGGCAAAGAGAATGGAATTTGTTCCAGAGTTTTTGGGTTTATCGAGCATCACAACCAATGCATTGACATAAGTTTTTTGCAAACCACGTTGAGCAAGATCGGGTCTCTTACCTCCCCTAAGGTCACTCCAGATACTTTTCTTCAAGTCGAGAAACATATCATTGGCAGTATAGGCCTTATTTCCATTCATCAACTCATTAGCAGTCATCTTGTCGAGCGTACGGCTACTAACCAGCTGTTTCAGAATGTTACTTTGTATACGGAAAATCTGATTAAAAGTGTTGATCTTAGTTTTTTCTGTCAGCTTGTTATCCATCAACCAGGCAGGTGTAGTGAACAATTCCTTGTTCAGAAATGCCATCGCTTTCTTCTGGATATCTTTCGGTACGTACTCTATCGCTTTCACATCAGTCTGTTCCACCGAAATGGGAGTGCTATAGATACCGCCAACATTGGTCGCCACATGCCCCATGTACAAATAGAACTGCCCTACGACGTTACTATACAAAGCACTTGCTTTTTCATACCCCTCATTCGGTTCATATGTCCAGTTCATGATTTCGGGCATCACGCGTTTCAGGTTCTTGATACCATACGTACTTGCCAGCATCGCATCATCGCCCAAGTCTTCATTCTGGTTACGGGGATCGTCTCTATCGCTTTCTGTGCCAAATGTATAGCGTTTATCCTCTTTCTGTTTTTTGATAATCCATTTATTCATGTGTGGAATTTCTGCCTCTGCCGTTTCAAATTCGGGCAACCAGCGGTATCCCCATTCAATGGCCCATTTATCATACATGCCGATACGAGGGAAGATGCCGATACGCGAAATGCTATCTTCCGGTTGGGCCACGTAGTTAAAGCGTGCATAGTCCATGATAGATGGAGTATGTCCGTTGGCTTCCACCCAAGCTTTGTCTCTCAATTTTTCTACGGGAACGGTAGCGGAAGAACCGAAGTTGTGACGCAATCCTAGCGTGTGCCCCACTTCATGCGAAGACACAAAACGAATCAATTCACCCATCAGCTCATCGTCAAACTGTGGTTTGCGGGCTCCCGGGTCAATAGCACCAGCCTGCACGATGTACCAGTTGTAGAGCAGACTCATTACATTGTGATACCAATTGATATGTGTTTCAAGAATCTCACCGCTACGAGGGTCGTGCACATGAGGTCCGCTTGCGTTCGGGATATCCGATGGTTTGTATACGATGGCTGAATGACGCGCGTCTTCCAGACTCCAGGTAGGATCGTCTGTCGGAGCTTCTTTACCGATAATAGCATTTTTGAATCCGGCTTTTTCGAAAGCTGCCTGCCAGTCGTTGACTCCTTGAATGAGGTAAGGAACCCACTTTTTAGGAGTGGCCGGATCGATATAAATCACGATCGGATTCTTCGGTTCCACTAATTCTCCACGCAGGTATTTCTCCTTGTCTTCGTCTTTCGGTTCAAGACGCCAACGGGTGATGTTGGCTTTGTATTTCACACCATGGGGATTTTCGTCGAAGTCTTTATAGCCGACAGCGAAATAACCTACTCTACTATCAAACAATCTTGGCTTCATGGGCTCTTTAGGCAACAATAACAGTGAACTGTTCAGTTCGTAAGTCATCGGGCCGGTAGAACTATAATAAGCAGCCATCATTTTCTCAATAGCGCTTCCCATAGGTGATTTCCGTTGGAAAGTACGCACGGTGCGAACTTCGATATTTTGCGAGAAAGCTTTCAAAGTATCGATATAGCTGGCTTCGGCTATCATTGAAGTGACTCCGATATTATCTTTCATCTTACTGGAGAATGAGAACATTTCATTATCCTTACGGATAAAGTCGGTCATTTCGATAACATAGTTCTTTGTTCCGTTTTCCTTACGGATGGTTTTCAACGGGAAAGTAGCCACAATAGGCTGCACGTTAGAATTCAGCACTGCCTGATAGAGACCAAGCGTATCTGCCGAATGTTCCAGGTAGGAGATCTGACGCACAAACAACTTATTATCAGGTCCAATTTCAAAGCGGATGACCTCATCACTGATATGGTCACCCGGATAGCCAGCTTTACGTTTCTGTTTGTCCACCGGTGCTTTTACGATTCTGTTGACTATCAGGATATCACGCCCTAACAAAGAATCGGCTATCTCGAAATAGTATTTTCCCTCTACATTGTGCACCTTGAAGAAACCGTTCATCGTCTTGGCTTTACCGGTGATAACCTTGCCATAGGGTTGCAGAGGATCTTTTTTTGCTTTTGCTATAGAGTCGGCTTTCGCTTTATCCACAGCTTCTGTCGTGCCTTTCTTTTTCTTCTTCTTTTTAAAAAGATCTGTCGACTGTGCTCCGGCAGTTGGAATCAATACTACCAGGAGCAACAAAAGTGTAGTTAGTTTTCTCATGCGATGTCTTTTAAGATATTAGTTGAAATGCAAAGTTAACAATTCGCATGAGCTAACCAAATGATACCATGCTATTTTTATAAAGCCAGATGATAAATTTCTTTACTATCTTTCTTTGTCAGCTTGACATAGTTACCTACCAATTCGCCTTTATTCCGGTGCAGACTGTCTACAAGGCGGTCGATGTCGGGATTCTCAATGCCAAGTTCTTTGAAGGTCACAGGCAGGCCGATGGAGGTAAAGAAGGATTTCAGGCGCGAGATTCCTTCAAGAGCTACCGCCTTTTTATCGGCTGATTCTACTACTCCCCACACTCGGATGGCGTATTGGGCTATCTTATCTACATTGTGTTCTGTCATCCATGTCATCCAGGCAGGGAAAATCACAGAGAGCCCGGCGCCATGAGTCACGTTATAGATGGCACTGATTTCATGTTCGAGGAAGTGGGAAGCCCAGTCCTCTTCACAACCTACACCACAGGTTCCGTTGTGGGCAATGGTTCCACTCCACATCAGATTGGCACGGGCTCCGTAGTTTTCAGGTTCTTTCATGACGGTGGTTGCTTCTTTGATGATGGCAAGCAATGTGCCTTCGCACAGGCGGTCGCCTATCTCTACGTCTTTCGTGTTGGTGAAATAGCGTTCCATAATGTGTGCCATCATATCGGCAATGCCGCAAGCGGTTTGGAAAGGAGGAAGCGTGTAGGTCAGTTCGGGATTCATTACGGCAAAAACAGGACGCAGTACACCGGGAGCACGGAGACTTAATTTCTGTAAGCCATCGACTTTCGTGATGACGGTATTGCCGGAACCTTCGCTTCCGGCAGCAGGGATTGTCAGCACAACGGCTACTTTCAATGCTTTCGTCACAATGGCTTTTCCGATGTAGAAATCCCAGAAATCTCCGTTGTAAGGAACTCCGGCTGCAATGGCTTTCGCCGTATCAATCACGGAGCCGCCACCAACAGCGAGCATCATGTCTACGTTTTCTTTCCGGCAGAGGTCGATTCCTTCATATACTTTCGTATCTATCGGGTTAGGCTGTACACCGCCCAGCATACAATAAGGAATACCTGCTTCCTGCAATGAGTTCTCAACACGAGCCAATAATCCGCTGCGTATCACAGAGCCACCGCCATAGACAATCATTACTTTGCGTGCGCCGTATTTCTGCACTAGTGCTCCGGTCTGCGCTTCCGTGTCCCGTCCGAATACAAATTCGGTAGGGCTGTAAAAGATAAAATTATTCATTGTCGCTTTCTTTATAGGTCTTTTTATATAGATCCTTTTATAAGTCAGACAAAGTTATAAATTTAAGCAGAATATTTTTCTTTTGATTGTTTAAAGTTTCCTACTTTCATCAGTGCAAGTCCGATAACAATCCAGACCATTTCACGCACCCGGGTAATCAAAGCAGCATAGACACCGTAGGCTCCGGAAAGGGAAAGCCCACCTACGGCAAGGGCAAAGCCGCCTTCACGACCTCCCAGTTGCATGGGCAGGAAAAACAGCAGGTTGGCAAGAAGAGAAGAGAAAGCTGCAATCAGGCAGCAGTCGGCAAAGCTGACGTTAGTAGTCAGCACATTCAGTATCAGCCAGATTTCAAGACAGCTGACTACGCGGGCGGTATATTCCAGGAAGAGGGCGCTATAAAATGTTTGTTTCTTTTGCTGATGGAGAAGTGCGATTTGTTTGTCTATATTCTCTAGTTTCTCTTTATGTGCACTTGCAAAATGAAGTACTTTCTTTTTCAGGAAAGGAATATGACTACCCATGCGGACAAAAGCTACTGCCATCCCATGCCGGTAGCCTTTGATGAAAAGGATAACGATCAGTAGACAAAAGACGGTTATAGCTCCCAGGATTATTCCCATCGCCCACCCTACCGGGTACAGGCAGACATAAAGCAATACTGAACTCAACCAAAAGCAAAAGTGGGAAAAGATGTGCATCATCACGTAAAGAATCACGGAAGAGGTGGCACGTTCGATTCCTATATAGGGTTTCAGTTCCATGATGCGGTATGGCTCACCACCCATCAGTCCGACGGGAGTCACGTAATTGAGTGCAAATCCAGTCACGGTGAATTTGTAGAGCCGGGCAAATGAAAAGCCGGTTTTTCCGCTGCTACGGATTATTATATACCACGAGACTGTATTAATCAGGTAGACGAACAGCCACAGCAACAAGACCAAAGGTAAATATATCCCTGCACGTTTCAGATTCATCCAAAGCTCCTGATAATCCATATCGAAAGTGAATATCATAATCAGGACGGCGATGATACCAAAGGCGAGGAATATATTACGATATTTGTTCTTCACTGTTTCTTGTATGACTTAGTACGATTTATTCCAGCACGGAGATAGATCTACTTTATATATGCATAATATCTTTCGAAGAATCTTTTGAATGCCGGAATTTTCATCAATACATATTCGAATACCAGCCAGCCGATCAATGCGCAAGAGATACCGAGTAATACATCAATGATATAATGATGGCATGAATAAATGGCTGTTCCCCAAATACCCACCATAATAATAGAGAAAAGGGTAATCACATACCATCTGCATTTACCGATAATGGCGTACACTAATGCAACTACCATATAAGCCGCGTGCAGTGAAGGTACTGCCGCAAAGACGTTTGCATTGCGTCCATAGATCGAATCGAAGATGGTCACTCCGAAGAAAGCATCAAAGCGTCCCAATCCTGCTACATTGCCAGGTGTGTTCAGTATCGGTTCGAAACCGTAGTTGATTGCATACCAGGGCGGAGCAGCCGGATGGATATAATAACCGGCAAAGCCGATCAGGTTGACGAACAAGAATACCAATGCAAAGCGAAGGTAGGTCTTTCTCTCCTTCTTGAAATACAGACAAAGCCCGAACAGGATAGGAACAGGAACCCAGCAAAGATAGAAGATTCCGGCAAAGACGTCTGCTATCGGCCAGTTGTGTGCAGCGAAGTATTCGCAAGGGGTAACCAGAAGGCCATTATCCATCACTCCGAAGAGAGACTTTTCGAGATTATACAGTCCGGCCACGTCAATCGGGTTCACTTCGTAGTTGGGGTAAATACGCATCCAGTCATACGAGATTCCAAAAATGGCGAAAGGCAACAGGGCTACTGCTAACTTACGAGTAGGCAGTCCGACAAAAAATAAAACTAAATAGAGTACTGCCATTAACAGGTGCTCGGAACGAAGCCCGATGAAGATACCTGTCAGCAAAAGGAAAAGAGCCATAATGACTGTCACAGTCAGGGCTTCTCTCTTCGACGGCATTTGAATATTCTTTATCATATTAGTTGATAGGTGATAGTTGATAAATGATAGATTATTCTTTCAACGCTTTGTAGCAATGTCTCACACGTGCAAAAGCCGTGATATTGGCAAACACTGCAACAAAGGCAAGAGGAACAATCATAATCAGAATCGGTTCGAAAGCGGTGATATCTTTGAAAACGCCACAGAACAAAGCTCCGAGGCTGGTCAGCACTACGCGCTCCGGACGTTGCATGAATCCCACTTTACATTCGATTCCCAGTCCTTCGGCACGGGCACGCACGTAGCTTACCATCAGTGAACCGATTAGTGCTACGAAGGCAATGAGTGCATAAAGGAAATAGTCTTTCATTGACAAATAGTAACAGATACCGAAGAAGGTCATCAATTCACTGTAACGGTCGAGTACTGAATCGTAAAGCGCACCGAACTTGGAACTCATGTTACCCAGGCGAGCTACACGTCCGTCCATCATATCAAACAATCCGGCAAACAAAATCACACCGCCTGCCCAGCCGATAATGGCCAGATCGTTTTGACCGCCATAAATGCCGGCATATACAAACATTCCTGCCGCTACTACATTCAGGATAAATCCGGTAGTGGTGATAAAGTTAGGAGTGATCCCTATTTTAATCATTCCGCGTATCAGGGGATTGATAATCTTATAAATCAACTGTTGTAAATAATCTCTGTAATTCATCTGTTTAAATCTGTTTATAGCTATTTTTATCTAAATCTTCTGTTTTCTCAATCAGTTCTTTCAATTGATCTTTTCAATCTGTTTTTTCAGTTTCTTTTTCCGAATAAACTTCTTATATCTATATTCCGGTAAACAAAGACACGTTGCATATTATAATTCCAGAACAATGCCACGATGATTGCCACTACCACTTTAGGAATAATGAAGAAATCTCCGAAATACAGGCTAAGCGTATCACGTACCCAGGGAATCTTTGCTAATGATTCTGTCAGTGCATACGTGCCCCACGTGTTTAGCCAAACGCTACAAATCCATACAAGGATAAACTTTGCAGCGACATTCGTTTTCTTTCCTTTCGATTTAAAGGTCCATTTATAGTTGATAACACAATTGACGATTCCTCCATAGATAGCCCCCGCCAGGGTGGCATATACATAGTAGACTTCAAATAGCCTGACCAGAAGAATCGTAACGAGAAAGTCTGCAATAGTTGCCATTTGAGCAGAAAGCTGCGCCCTCAAGAACATGAAGATGCCACCTTTCTGGGAAATCATCCGTGCAACTCTTTTCAGCCAATCACCCATCTTGCTCCCACTAACAAAATAAAACTATACACTCCCGCCAAAACGTCGTCCATCATCACACCTACTCCACCTTTCAGGCTTTCCATACGGCGTATGCCCAATGGCTTGGCTATATCAAAGATACGGAACAGGGCAAAAGCCGCAATCACGTACCAGAACCAACGGTCGTCATTGGGAACGGCCAATAACGGTATCCATACTCCTACCATCTCGTCCACTACCACACGCGAAGGATCTTCCCCCCAATAAGTTTCCAGTTTATTGGCAGCCCAAATGCCGGCGAATGTAAATACAATCACCAAAGCGGCGGTCAGCCATAGTACAACAGGGAAAGGAAGGAGGAAATAAAATGCAATCCAAATGATAGAAGCCAGTAACGCCCCAGCCGTGCCGGGAGCAAAAGGAGAAAAACCGGAGCCAAAGCCCGTGCCTATAAAAACAGGTAGAAAGGGAGGACGCTTCATTTATTACTAATTACTAATTACAAACTACGAGTCGGTTATACCATGAGTTCCCGAATGTGATCGGGAATTTGTACAATAAAAAAGTAAAAGTTGAGGTTGAGCATCCACCAGTCTTTATAGGATGGTAAATCTCAATCTCAACTTATTATTTGGGGATCCTGATTAAGCTAAGTAATCAGGTTCTTTTTCACCAATCATGTTACGCAATGTCTGTTTTACCATTCTCCATTGTGTAAACAAGTCGTGTTCGGGCTGATGTTCGAAATCGTGCATCGGGCTCTTGCAGAAGAATGACAACCAAGTCTGGATGCCGCACATGCCTGCACGCATAGCCAAGTCACTGAACAACACAAGGTCAAGAGCGATAGGAGCTGCAAGGATAGAGTCGCGGCAAAGGAAGTTCACCTTGATTTCCATCGGGTAGCCCATCCATCCGAAGATGTCGATGTTGTCCCATGCTTCTTTGTTGTCTTTGCGAGGAGGATAGTAGTTGATACGTACTTTATGATAAACGTCTCCGTAGAGATCCGGATATTTTTCGGGTTCGAAGATAGTATCGATTACAGACAGCTTGCTGACTTCTTTTGTCTTGAAGTTATCCGGATCATCGAGTACTTCACCGTCACGGTTACCGAGGATATTGGTAGAGAACCAACCGTTCACACCCAGCATACGGGTCTTGAACATCGGAGCCAATACGGTTTTCATCAGTGTCTGACCACTCTTGAAGTCTTTACCGGAGATAGGTACATTCTTTTGTTTAGAGAATTCCCACATAGCAGGAGTATCTACACACAAGTTAGGAGCACCCATTACGAACGGAGCGTCTTCTGCAATCGCAGCATACGCATAACACATACTCGGAGAAATCACTTCAGTGTTGTTTTCCTTCATTGCTTTCTCTAAAGCAGCGAGTGACATGTGTTCGTCAGACAACGGAATGTAAATTTCAGTACTTGCAGCCCAAAGTACAACCACACGTTCGCAGTTGTTAGCAGCTTTGAAGTCGCGGATATCCTGGCGAAGTTGTTCTACCATTTCCCAACGGGTAGCGGCCTTCTTAATGTGCGTACCATTCAGACGTTTTGCCCAGTTGTGATCGAAAGCAGCCGGCATCGGTTTGATAGCTTCCAATTCTTCTTTCACTCCGTTGAGGTCTTTTTCTTTCAAAACCTCGGCGTACATAGCAGCTTCGTATGCGTTGTCCGGGAAAATATCCCATCCTCCGAAAACAATGTCTTCCAAATTCGTCAAAGGCACAACGTCCTTGATGAGTTTTTCTTCGTTGTTCTCCATGCGCATTGTGGCTAACTGGGTAATAGATCCTATCGGTTTTGCCAGTCCCTTGCGAGAGGCTAGTGTACCTACAATCATCGTGGTAGCTACCGCACCACCCACTCCAACTACCAGTACGCCAAGACGCCCGGTAGCGGGTTTAATTTCTTGTTTCATTTCTATTCTATTAAAATTAAACTAAAATTGATGCAAAAATAAGATTAATTAATTACTAATACGGTCTTTATTTGTCATATAAACATTGCAATTAGCAGGATTTAACTTTTAAAAGGTCATGTGGAGACTTATTCTCAAGCCTGATTTGTCAATCCCGGGAGAATCACGATAAGTGAGCCTCCAGACATAGTCTAAACGTAACACCTTGAAAATGTTTTCGATACCGACACCCGCCTCCACGTAAGGCGTTTTTCCCATTGTTTGCGTGTTTTCTATCGGAAAAGCGAACAAACCGTCACTCAAAGCAGGGTTGTTTTTGTCGCTCAAATGTCCATATAGACCCCGACAGGAAACTATTTCCCTCCATTTGAGTTTTTTCAACAACGGAACGCGGTTGAACAGCCATCCGTTGAGGAAATACGTAACATCCCACGAGAAATATTCATCGTTCATGAACTCCATCGCATTCATCAACGAGTAGGATTCGGGTTGGATGGTATAAGAAAGGTTGGCATTAGGCATGATTAGCAACGGAAAAGGAACTTTGTCCCACACTTTTCCGGCTTTCAGGATAATATCCGTATAGCCGAATGCGGAAAACCAGAAGCGTTTCTGAATACCGGCCTCGGTATGATTGTAGGTGTAATCGCTACCCAACACGCCTTTTCCGGCAAGGGTATGAGACAGAGTAAACACCGGTGCATCCAATGACACAGGGAAACGGTTCCATTGGGTCTGGAAGAATTTCTCGTTCGGAGCATAACGCAGTTTTAACTCTGCCGCACTGATAGAGAAATCTTTGACTGGAGTGTACGCATCTCCTTCCTTTTTTAAGAAAGGGATCAGGTAGGAGGACTCATCTTTTCGTGTACGTGCCGTTAACTGGAAAGAAAAGCCGGAGTAGAATTCATTGGTATAGGTCATCTCCGCTTGCCGGAAATAGCCGATACGGTCGTCTTTCTCACGTTTCAAGGCTAGGAACACGTTGTCTTTGCTTGTGTACAGGTAGTTTTGCCCGTACTGGTTCACATCTGATTCGTAACGCAATTTCAGAGAATGGATGGGAAATTCATTGGCGTATTCTTTTTTCTTCTTGAACGAATATTCCAGTTCCGCCAATCCTTTCACTCTTTCATCTTTAAAACCGTAAGCCACATATCCTTTGCCAAACAGGTGCGGATTGAGCCAGGCGGTTGTCATACCTCCGGCACGGATGCGGGGACCTTCCAATGTATTGCCGCTGATGGTTGCATTCATCGGGCCGATATAGAAAAGGGGGGCTTCTTTGGAGGTAGGGATATATCCCGTAAAGAGAATGGAAAGCACTTTTTCCGTCCAGTAATATACCGGATAGCTGCGTAATTGTGTCATCAGGCGGTCTACCGAGTTCTCCTGTTGGGAGATGGCGGCTTGCGGACGGTTCTCCGCCCAGAATGTTTCGGGGCGAGACAAGGCTTCGGTTTCTTCGATGATGCGTTCGGGCTTGGTGAAAGCTTTATCGGCTTCAGCAGTCGGGGTAAAGGTATAGTTGCTGTAATCTGCCACACGGCGGGCAAAAATACCATCCTGCCCTTCGGTTAGTTTAAACTCAACAGTGATGCTTTCGTGGTCGAGCAAGCGGGTACCGTCTTCGGCACGCTTGAATTCCTGCTCGAGCAACATATAATCCACAAAGTTCAGGTTTATCTTTTTGGGGAAGTTGAATACGGCACGTTTGACAAAATAAGTAGAGTCGAGCACCACATACAGATGTCCGTTGAAACCGAAAGACTCGGAATTGAATGGTGTAAAAGCTAGGTCTACACAGGGTTCTCCGGCAATCTGCAAGGTATCCATCAGGTAATATTTATAGAAGCCTGTGCCGATACGGGACAATGGACTGACAAATTTATTCGTGAACAGGGAGATATTATTTTCATAGATATCCACGTCTTTAAAGACTTCATTGATGGCAGCCTGCATTCCTTGTTTGGAGAGAAATTCATCGACACCGGCCTGTTTACGCCCTTTCACCCATTGTTTCTCGGAACGGGGAGATTTCCGGTAATAGTCTGTGGCAAGCAGTTCGCGGGCTGATACTGTCAGAATCGGTTTACCGGTGACGGCAGAAGTGTCTACGTATTCGGTAAGGAAATCAAATTTGCGATATAGCCACTTCTTCTGTTTCTCTTCATCGAAATTGTTCAATGCGAAAGTGGTCTTTTCATAACGTTCGCGTTGCCAGAAGTCTTTTTCGTAGGGGGAATGGTTGTCACGGCTTTCAATCATGCGGCGCACAAATTCTACGGCCGGATTATCTTTCTTCCGGTAGTGCTCGCGTTTGGGTTTTACCACTACTTCGCCGAGGGCATATTCGGTAGGCGAAAGCGCTACTTTATACGATGCATTACGGGCAGGACGGATGGAACGGATATAGTCATTATAACCGATTACAGAGATAACAAGCACTGCTTCGGAACGGTTGGTTTTGAAGTAGAAACGTCCGTCGCTTCCGGTAGTAGTTCCTTCTGTCGTGTCTTTTAAGCGTACAGATGCATAAGGCAAAGGCTCTTTGGTCAGAGAATCAGTCACCACCCCTTGTACCACATACTGCGCACTTAGCGGAATACTGATAGCCAATAAAAGAAAGAGCGTCAATGTGCCTTTTTTCATTAATCTCATACCTTAAATCCTATTGAATTGAGCGGGGCAAAGGTATGAGTGATTTTAAGACAAAAAAAGGTCTATTTGATGGAAGAAATGTTCTTATTTGACACAATTAGGGGAAAATAATGCGGAATCGGGTCAGGCCGTCAGCGTAGGTTCGCAAAGAAAATGTGCATCCGTGACGCATCAGGACTTCACGAATAAAGATAAGTCCGATTCCCTGACCATTCGGTTTGGTGGAGAAGAAAGGGCTGAACAGTTTAGCTTCTGTTTCCTTGCTGATTCCCTGGCCGTTATCTATCACTTCAACAGTGGCGGGAGAGATAGTACGGACTATTATTTCTCCATCGGCTTCAATGCTCTCCGCTGCATTTTTGATAATGTTTACGAGTACTTGTTCAAACAGAGCAGCATCCAGCATAACGTCTTTCAGGCTTTCATCTATTTCCATGCGAAGGGCGATATGACGGTCATTACACATTCCTTCCATAAAGCGTTTGCAGGTGAAAACCAAATCATTTAGATTGACAGAAGAAAGTGTCGGTTCGGGGATTTTCACAACGTCGGCAAAACGGGTGATGAAACGACTCATCGAGAAACAACGGTCGGTACACACACGCATCACGTCGCAAATGTCATCCATTCCTTCTTCGCTGGAAAGGGCTTGTTCTACCGTATCCAGTGTAGAAGTGATGCCGGCAGTCGTGTTGTTCACTTCGTGAGCAATCATGCGGATTACTTTCTCATAGGCTTTCTTTTCCGCTTTCATCACTTCGTCGGTAAGGGTTTCTACCAAATAGAAAGGGTGCTGGAATCCACGGTCGATGAAAGAGGAATGAGTGCACCGGTAGATATTCGAGTCGTTCAGACGGACGGTAACCGTCTCTCCTTTCGGAAGGCTGGACAGTTCCACCGCCAACGGAGAATCAATCTCTTTCATTTTCTTGCCTTGTACATCTTCCAGACGAACGCCCAGCATCCTCAAAGCCATCGGGTTCAGTTCCGCAAGGTCTTCATCAAGGGAGGTAATGATAACTCCCATCGGAGAAGCCTTAATCAGCAGATCGAGAAAGTTATTCTGCTCACGCAAGCGAAGACGTTCATTCTTGAGCTGTTCCATCATTCGGTTGAAGATATTCACCACACGATCGGCTTCATATTGTCCTACAGGACTAAGACGGCTACTGAAATCCTGCTCACGCAGCAGTTCCATACCGCTTCCGATGGTATTCAACGGTTTCACTATCTTACGATAGAAGAAGGTCAGATAAAGCAGGATAAAAAGCACCAGCCCCTCTCCTATATAGAAAAAGAGCGCGTTCATCTGACTGGAGAGATAGAGCAATATACTACCCAATGCCAGCAACAGAATGACAAGTATGTAAAAAAGTCCTTTTATACGCACGTTTATCTGTAATTAACGGTTTGTTTTTATACTGTAATATTATATTTTTCGAGGCGTCGGTAAAGGGCGGCACGACTGATGCCTAATGCCGTAGCTACCTGGCTAAGGTTTCCTTTGCAGCGTTCCAAAGCCTGAAGAATGGTCTGACGTTCTATTTCGTCTAAAGTCATACCTGCGAGTGCTGCACCTTCGGCTACTCTTGCATCATCGTGGCGGATGTACTGGGCGTCAAAATCAGAAGCATCGAGAAGCGGTTTACCACTTACCAAAATGGTGCGTTCCACCAGATTCTTCAATTCACGGATATTCCCCGGATAAGGTAAACGGCTCAAGAATTGCAGGGCATCGGCAGAAAACTCCGTACGGGGCAATCCATTGGTTACAGCCTGGCGGTCGGCAAAATGACGTGCCAGCAAAGGAATATCTTCACGACGTTCGCGCAAAGCCGGCAGTTTCACCGTTATCAGATTGATACGATAGAACAGGTCCTCACGGAAAGTACGTTCGCCCACCATCTTACGCAAATCGGCATTGGTGGCTGATACCACCCGGATATCTGTCTTGCGGGGACGGCTGTCACCGAGCACTTCAAATGTTTGATCCTGCAATACGCGTAATAATTTCACCTGACACGAAGGATCGAGATCACCGATCTCATCCAGAAAAATCGTTCCTTTGTTTGCCATCTCGAAACGTCCGATACGATCTGCGGAAGCATCGGTAAAAGCTCCTTTCTTATGCCCGAACATTTCACTTTCAAACAAGCTTTGGGAAATCCCTCCGAGGTTCACTTTCACAAAAGGATATTTGGCACGCTGACTGTTGATATGAATAGCTTCGGCTATCAGCTCCTTACCTGTTCCGCTTTCTCCTGTTATCAGTACAGAAGCATTGGTCTTTGCTATGCGGGCAATCGTGTTCAACACATCCATTAATCCCTGGCTACGCCCGATAATGTGGCTGCGGTCGAAAGACTCGCTCTGTTCCTGGGTTGTCTCCTGTGAGGTGCCGGAAAGTTCGAGTGCTGTTTCGATGCGTTGCAACAAGGCGGCATTATTCCATGGCTTCGTAATGAAGTCAAAGGCTCCTGCCTGCATTCCTTGCACGGCAAGTTGGATACTTCCCCAAGCGGTCATTAAGATCACCGGCACTTCGGGACGGAATATTTTTACTTGTTTGAGCAGGGTTAAACCTTCCTCACCCGTTGTAGAAAGAGTGAAGTTCATATCCATCAGAATCAAATCCGGTGCTACGGAACGTACCACTTCCATTGCTTCCCGTGGACCGGGAACGGTCTGTGCTTCGTAGCCTGCCCGCTTCAACATGAAGCTAAGCGAAGAACGCACTGCGCTGTCGTCGTCAATTATCAGAATCATAGTTTATGTTTCTTTTTAATCAAAGGTATTGTTTTACTGCTATGACTGTACAAAGCTACAAAAAAATAGCAACCGACATCACTCTTCTCTTTTTTATTGCCGGATAATTTCATCAAAATCAGCTTCAAGTTCGGAGTTCGAACGAAAATCCCATAGCGTCAGACTGCGAATCTGATAATAGTAATACCAATAATAATAGAGTTCGGAAATATGTTTCTGTCTTGCCTCATCTTTAGAGTTCTGCGCATCATTCAGATCTAAGGTATTAATTTTGCCTATCAGGAAAGTTTCAATACTGGTCTTATAACGCTGCTGTGCAATTGCATCGGCTTCTTTCGCTATATCCAACTGCTGCGCCTGATTATTGAAATGCTCCACCAACAAAAAGATATCCTGGTTGAAGTTGATCTGTTCCTGGCGGATCTTTGAAAGCACCACATCCCGGTTGCTCTTGGCTACCCGGACTTTTCCACGACGTTTTCCCCAATCGAGAATCGGAATCTTAACACCTACCTGAACAATCTGATTATCCTGCAAGTTACGGTAAACGGCAGGGAAGTTCCGGTTCTCGCCAGTATATCCGACGCTTGCAAACAAATCGACGCTACGCAGGTTTCCGCGGGCGGTGGCTACTTCATAATCGGCTTCCAACTGGCGACGACGGATATTCTGTGCAAACGAGTTACGTTCCAATGCTTTATTTAAAACCAGATTGTACTCCATCTTCGGACGATCCACCGCTTCGGGGAGAACAGGGCTTAAGATTTCATCCTCTCCCACTCCTAGAAAAGCACGGAGCTGGAACATCTTGGCATTGAGATCACTCTCCGCCTCTGTCAACGCTGCTTTCGCATTCAAGGCGGAAAGTTTGAGCTGTAAAAGTTCATTCTCGGAAATCTGTCCCATTTTACGTTTGGCAAGAGCCACTTCATAAAGGTGATCGGCATTTGTCAGGTTCTGCTTGGCTGTGCCGAGATTTTCTCTTGCCAGCAAGAGATTGAAGTAGTAAGTGATAGCACGCATTGTCACTTCTTCGGTAGCGGTGATAAAAGCTGCTTTTGCTTCGGCATAACGCACCGGTTCGATGCGCCTGTTCCATTTTATATTATTCACTCCAAAGATGGGTTGTGTGAGTTGCAAGGTAACGGGGACGGACATAAAGTGACGGTCACCTCCGGCTCCCAATTGTTTGATATAGTCGAGTGAAGAGGTCAACGAAAGTTTACCACCGGTGAGCCAGATATTCTGATCGATGGAAAGATCGCCTGTCAGTCCTAAGGTGTTGTTACGAACGAAGCCGTAAGAGCCGTCCGAATTTTGATAAGAACTATATGATTTATTATAATTGGGCAGAGTTCCGGTCAGGTTGACTTCCGGCAGCAGGTCGGCACGAAAAGTGCGATATTCCCAATAGGCCGTTTTCAACTCGTTTAAAGCAACGGCAGCATCCACAGATTGAGCACGTGCCATCGCAATGGCTTCATTCAAGGTTATCTCCCTTTCTTTCTGTGCCGACAATGCCAATGGCAGACAAACGGCAGCAAGAGCAAACAATATACTTTTCTTTTTCATTATGCACAGTATTTTCCTCCGACAAAGGATCAAACGATGTGCCAAAAAAGTAATGTTTTTATTTTCAACAGATTACAGAATAAGAAAAGTGTTCATTTTCGGACACTATGCCCAGAAATGAACGTTCGATCATTCGCAGTAGTTAGGAAGGCGCACAGTGAACCGGGTACCTTTACCTACTTCGGAAGTGACGGAGATAACGCCATTCAGTCGTTCTATAATGGTTTGGCAAATGCTTAATCCCAAACCCGCTCCTTGTGTGAAGTTATCGACTTTATAGAATCGTTCGAATATATGACGGATGCCTTCTTCCGAAATACCTACTCCGGTATCCTCTACAAAGATACGGGTGTATCCGGGATCTTCATCGTCTTCATAGCCGAAAGTAATGAAACCGCTACTCGTAAATTTGGCAGCGTTATTAATCAGATTATTCACCACTTGCTGCAAACGAACGTTGTCCGTTGTCAGGTATTTCTTATCGCTTTCGGGCATACGTAACACCAGTTCTACTCCCGGAGGCATATTCAGTCGTTGAGAATCGTGGACGGTCTTTAACAACAAAGACAGGTTATGTTCTGCAAACATAAATTCCATCGTTCCCGATTCGATACGTGACAAATCAAGAATATCATTAATCAAAGCCAACAACAGGCCGCAATTCTTATTGATCGTTCCAATAAACTGGGCGATTTCTTCTCCCGTAAAGCCGCTCGTATCGCTTAACAAATCGGAGAAACCTACGATTGCATTCAACGGAGTCCGGATCTCATGACTCATGTTTGCAAGGAAGGCCGATTTCAGTTTGTCGGCTTGGAGAGCTTTATCACGGGCCTCTCTCATCTCTTGCTCGGCAGTCTTATATCGTTGGATACTCTGACAAACGCCTAGTATATTGTACAATGAGTCTTGTGTCAGTCCTGTGATTACAGAAGAACGGTATTCCCACCATTCATACTCTCCGTTGACATTTCGCTGACGGAAGTTCAGGCGGGTATTGGAATCTTCTCCTGTCAATGCCCTGTCAAACAATGGTCTTATTTCTTTCAAATCTTCAGGATGGATGGTACGATCCATTTCATCACGGGAAATCGTAGTAACCGTTTCATCATATCCAAGACGTTTCAGGAAACCTTGCGGGAAAATGAAACAGTTGGTTTCCATATCAAACTGCCACGGATAGATGGAGCTTTCGTCTACTGCCATATCAAAGAAACGCTTCTGCATTTCTTCATTCGAAATATTCCGTGCAGAAAGTGCCATACCGGTAATCGTATCCTTTGAACGGATCGGGACTATTTCCCCCGACACCGGGAAGTATTTATCACTATGCACTTCTTTCATGAAAGCTCCCTGGGGTATCTTCACACTTTCTCCTTTAGCAGCTACCTGCTTCAGCATAGAATGAAGAATATCCTGACCGTTATAATATATCTTGAAGATGCTGCCTGCCATCATTCCTTCATAAAAACGGCCCCCTGACTCATACGGCAAATGCAGCATTTGCAATAAGGAGCGGTTTGTGAAATGAATGTGTAAATCGGTATCATACGTTATCACACCATCACGGATGGAATGAAATACATTATCAAACTCATTACGCTGTTCCACAAGTTTATTCTGCACGAGCAGACGGGTCTGTGCCTGAATCCGTCGTTTGGACTCACGCCGGTTGGCACGCATCAACCACACGATAGAAGCTATCAGCAACGCCAAGATAGACGGATAGAGCAGTATAAAAAGGTATTTATATTTCTCCCAATACGGTTCGTTGACGATGGTTCCGCTAGAGGATACTTTATCAGGGTCAATATGAAAATAATCCAACTGTTTATAGTCATAGATGAATCCCTGCGTGATTTCTGTCACTCCTATCTCTTGGGGAGATGTACCTTTTAAGACTAAAGCAGCCCTTTGAGCCGCCGATAATGCTGAAGCATAACTATCGGAATCGTATGCACAGAATACGCCATTAGTTAACCCCACATTCTGACTCGAAAATACGGGAGCTTTTGAGTTTTTGCCAACGAATGAAAGGAAAGGCGACCATTTAGGAGCAACCACCAGACGTTCGTAACTGTTACGAGGATAACAAATAGCGGCAATGATGTGACTCGTTGTATGATTTTGGGTATTATAGACTTTCATTCTATAATCCGGATTGTCTTTTTGAAAGATTTTCCACTCTTCTTCAAAATCTTCAAGGCCTTTGTTACTCAAAAAGCTGTTATCTATCACACATACCACTTCTTTCCGCCGGGGAAATATCTTTTGCGCCTGACGCAATATGACATCAAAATCCGGATTGGCAGTGAACCCGCAAACATTGGGATGAGTAGCAATCAGCTCCATATCGGGATACTTAATGCCGAAAAACACGACCGGTATCTGCAAAGGCAACGAATCTCCACAGGCAAAAAGAGTATAGAAAGCTTCATCACTTGCTGTTATAATCAAATCGGTCTGCCTGTCACGGGCACGCTGACAAAAACGACGCATAATTACTTTCTCGGAGTTGAATGCCCAAAAATCGGCATCAAGATACTCCGTTGTTATATTCACCTTCAGGCCACTCTCTTTAAATCCTTTGACCAACCCCTGATTAAGATCGCTATGCCAAGGAGTTTGTGAGGTGTATGACTGTATAAAGAGGATATTGTATGTACGTTCCGCTGCTGCCGCCTGAATAAGAACAGCAAAAAACAGAACGATAAGCAAACAATAGTAGCGTCGATTCATATAATTAAAGCCTGCGGTGTTTTCAATATTATGCCGACAAAGATACGTTAATTATATTGAAAACAAACAGATAGCCCAAGTTTTTTATTCTTCGCGCAACGCCTCGGCAGGGTGTATGCGAATTGCCTGACGAGCAGGGAACCAAATGCCTATGAGAATCATTAAAGTCATCAAGAAATAGGTAATGGCAAATGTGATAAGAAAACGTACCACTCCCCATTCCAAATACCCTTCCGTCAAATCCAGGTAGCCGATATTATAGCATAGCACAGCAGCAGGCAAAGCGGCCAGCGTCAACAGTAATAATCCTTCTTTATTCAGCCGTTGCCAAAGCTGCATCCGGCTGGACCCAACTGCTATACGAAGTGCCGATTCAGCACGACGGTGTTGTGTACGGAACCAGAATGTGCCAACAATACCCAACAGGATATTGAGCAGTAAGAATCCCATCATCCAGAAACGTACCTGTACCTGATTGTAACTCCCTTGCTGGAAATCATTGCGTATATCTTCGTAATCATGCACTTTCAGAATGAATAGATTACCGACACTCAACTGACTGGCGGATAATTTCATCAAACGTTCCGGAAAGTCTGTGGAAGTTCCCGGTTTCACCCGTAAACAAACTTCCACATTGGAAGGATAAAACTCATCATCAAGTTTGGCCATTTCTTTTTCTGTAATAGCTACAGCTACATACCGGTCGCTATAATTAGCCCAGAAATCATTGTAACGCACTTTTGCCGATACACCTCCTATCTTGTACACTTCTGTAGAATCATCCACACTTACCAGATTCTTACCCAGTAGTGTACGGTCTCCTTTATAATCAGGCCGCCAGAAGTTTTCACCCACTACGACATTACCATTCTTCAAAGCCTGTACTAATGGTTCATATCCACGCCCATCGGCACTCTGATAACGGAATACCTGAAAGAAGTCAGGAGTCATCGCACGGTTCAGCGGATTACTAACCAGTGTGTCAAGGCGCACCATCATGCCGGAATTACTACCAATATAGGGACGTGCATTATTGGATATGGAAACAGCTTCCACCTCCGGCAACCGACGGAGACGATTGGTTAATTCGGTGATATCCTGTCCCAGCGTGGTATTCTTTTGCTCTTTCGAAAGATACGAGTCACTCTTGTTATTTTTCAGACTAAGTTCCAGATAGTAAGTATCGGTTATATCAAATCCTACCGGTTCGTAATATGTACGAGCCGTCACATACGTCCAGTCGACCACATACCACAGGACCACAAAAACAATTAATAGTTCCGACCATAACCATCCGTTTGACCGGCGTTCATTCCATATTTGTTTTAATAGTTGCATTTTCTTTAGAATTAATGAGTTGAATGTGATTGGATTATCTTTCGTTTATGGCATCCACAATATTGGTGCGGGTTACTTTCCATGCCGGAATAGCCGCACTTAGCAAATTGAGCAGGAAGCAGGCAAGGAATGCTAACAGGAAAACGACAGGATCGAATAATAAGTCGATACACATAGTCTGCAAATCTTCCACGCCATTGGATACGAAATCTACAGAGAAAAGCATTCCTCCCAAAAGGAAAGCGGCAACATAACTTAATATCAGTCCAAGAATACCTCCGAAGAGAGAATAAAGCATATTTTCCGAAAGCACCTGCATCATAAGTTCTCGTCTGGGTGCTCCAAAGGCTTTTCGTACGCCTATTTCAGAGATACGCTTACGCATACGCGACAAGGTTAGTCCGGACAAATTGACGGCAGGGACAATCAACAGAACTAGTAGCGTCAGAATATACTGCCGCACAGCTTCTTTCACAGCCGGAGGATTGTTGGCGGAATAACGTTGTGCAGCTACAAAATAAGTATCGGGCTGCCCACGATAGAGCAAATCATAATTGGGATGCCCTGCCATAAAGATAGCTCTTAATCGGTCTGCTTCCTGGCTAATAGCCTGAAAATCATCTTTCGACTTGGCCAGAATATAAACAGCAGTCATTCCCATAATATTATCATCACCCCAAGTATCAGTGAAAGCATTCGTTGAACTCAAAGGAATCCAGACTTGTGCATAAGCATACTTCGCCAGTTTAGAAACAGGACGTACCACTCCACAAACAATATAGGCCGAATGATTCAGAAGAAATGTTTTCCCAACCACTTCTGATGTTCCGAACAAGCGACGCGCCATATCTTCGGAGATTACAGCTTTTGCTGCTCCAGCATCAAAATCGGCATTATCATACGGTTTACCAGATACAAACTCAAATTCAAATACTTTCCAGAAAGCATCATCGGTTTGCAACACACTACAACTCTCCATCTCACCTGCCGGTTTAGCAGCTAACATTGTTTCCTGCGAAATACTGCTTATGGAAACCGCTTCGGGAATTGTCATTGCTTTGAAACAAGCCTTTGCCGTATTATATCCGATAGGACCATTGCTTTGCCAATTCACATTGGACTTATTCTGAAGTCCGGCAAACCGGAAAATAAGCATCCGGTCACGATGGGTCTCCGGTGCAAAAGGAGCGATTGTTGCACGTAAAGTGATGACAATTACCATAATCATAGCAATAGCCAAAGCTGTACCTATAATGGAAATAGAAGAAAGCAGTTTATTTTCCCTCAACAGATGGAATGCTTGTTTAAAGTAGAGTTTTATCATTATCATTTCAGTATAAAGTTCAGTATATTTCTTACTCATCTCTTAGTGCTTCGGCCGGTTGCACTTTCATTGATTGCAGAGCCGGATACAACACGCCAAGAATAATCATTATCGCCATCAAGAGATATGTCAGTAAAATGGCTATCAGGAAACGGGGTACTGTAAATGCCATTTGTGATATATCCACCAGTTCAGTATATCCAATATTGAATGCAATCAATACGGCAGGAAGAGCCGACATGCTTAACAGTAACAAACCTTCCGTAATCAAACGATAGAATATGTTTTTCCGGTTAGCTCCCATCGCCATGCGTAAAGCAACTTCTCCCCGGCGTTGCTGGGTACGGAACCAGAAAGTGCCGATCACTCCCAGAAAGATATTCAACAACAGGAAAAAGAGAATACAGAACTGGGTACGCAATTCATTATCATTGTCTATCTCACTGGCTATCCGGACTTTGCTTAATGGAGTGACATCAAGTATATAAATATTCCCTACCTGATAGATACGGTCGGCATCATTCATAAGACGTTCCACAAAGCCATCGTCTACACCTTCGCGAACACGCAGGCTTAATTCGAGATAGGCTACGTTTTCGACTGTTTCCATTTGTTCGTCAGAAAGGTTAGTGCCGATATAGGTTCCGGTAAAAGGTTTTCCGGCAATGTTATAATGATCGTAGCGAACGGGCTCCGTTAAAGCTGCAATACGAAAGTTGGTATCACTCATGCGAACTTCTTTACCCAAAAGGTCTTTTCCGTGGAAAGTGGCATCCGGATAATAGTCTGCAACATCGACAGGAACGATTATTGTATTTTTCTCCAGAGCTTTCACCAGACTTTCATGACCGGAACCATCGATATTCCGGAAACGAAACACCTTATAATATTCAGGAGTCGTCCAACGATCCATCGTACTTATCCAAACCGTGTCGTTATCCGGGAAACGGAAACTCGCTCCACTGCACCCTTCATTATATGGAATACTGTTTTGAGAGATACAGACAGATTCAACTTCCGGATGACGGGACAAACGTCCGGCTATTTCCCTTAAAGCAGTCATATCATCTTTAACAGTCAGCTCCGGATTGAAATCGGTAGACTTATCGGTAAGACGGTTCATACGTAATACATACGTATTTTCTATATTAAAGCCCATTGGCTGATAATAGATATGCAAAGTGACATAAACCAGATCAACGATATACCACAATACGACAAACACCAACAATAGCTCAATCCATAGAAAAGCATTGCTCCGGCGCTCATTATATATTTGTTTCAATAACTGTTTCATCATCTTATCTTTGGTTTATTGCATCCACAATGTTCATTCTCGACACTCTCCAAGCCGGAATTCCGGCACTCAATAGATTTAATAACAGGCAGAAACAGAATGCAACGAGGAACGTCAACGGACTGAACAACATATCAGTAGAGAGAGAAGTTTCCCCGGCAAGACCTGCATTCTCACTGTTACCAAAAAGGAATGAGTTTAACAGGAAAGTAGCTGAATAGCTCAATATCAGTCCCAGTACTCCCGCAAGCAGTGTCAATATCAGATTCTCCCAGAATACCTGTCGCAACAATTCGTTGGCAGTAGCACCGAATGCTTTCCGGACACCGATTTCCGTCATACGCTTCCGCATGCGGGATAAAGTCATACTACTTAGGTTGATAGCTGGAACCAAGAGGAGAATCACAATGATAAGAATGAATCGTCTGACAATGTGTTTCATATCCAAGTCTGTCCCCCAATGGCGGTAAAGGTAGGCAAATTGAGTATCCGGCTGACCACGGTAAATCAATTCCATATCCTTCAGCTTACTGTTGTAGACCTGACGATATTTTTCGACTTCAGCACGGATAGCCGGGAAATCGTCAGACGAACGTGCAAGGATGACCGCCCGCATAGGTCCCATCAGATTTTCTCTCCACGAGAAAGAAGCCAAATCTGTCGATGTATAGGGAATCCAGACCTGTGCATAAGAAGCTGTCGCCAACTTTGATACGTCTTTCACTACTCCTGTAATGGTATAATCCGCTTTATTTAATTGGATGGTACGCCCTACCACGTCAGTTGTACCGAACAGGCGGCGTGCCACACTGGCAGAAACCACTGCCTTGGACAGTCCACTCTCAAAATCGGCTTTTGTATATGGTTTGCCACACAAGAATTCAAAGCTAAAGACTTGCCAGAACGCTTCATCCGTTTCCATTTCATCTACACTCATCCTGCCTCCTCCGGGAAGAGAAGCGCGCATCTTATTATTGACGGAAGTAATGGTTACCGCTTCAGGTATTGTCAACGTCTTAAAGCATTCACGGGCAGTCGTGACGGACATCTGGCTGCTGGCAGCATTATTGTGTTGCTCTTTATGCCGGGACGTCATTGCCTTGACATACAATGATCGTGAACGGTTAACTTCCGGCACGCAGTCTTTTATCCGTATCTGCAATGTCAGCACGATCACCATTATCATGCAAATAGCCAAAGCTGTACCTACCATACAGACAATACTAATAAGCCGGTTCTCCTTCAACTGGTAAAGAGCTTGCTTTATGTATTGCTTCCACATCTTCTTATTCTTTTTTTGATTTGATTCTACAGGAGTTCACAGAAGAATGTTCTACATTAGAAATTCCAACCTTTCTTTGTTACGTCTTTACATTTCAGGTTTTTGGAGTTGATTTTACCAACGCCATCCCGCTTAAAGAAAGCTGCATCCGCTTTACCGGATACGGTGATATTTCCTACTCCATCCACTTTAGCTTTGATAGTGCTGCAATCAACATTCAACTTCATATTGCCTACTCCGTCAACATCTAGTTTCAACTCATCGCAATAAAGACTTTTCACATTACAGTTGCCTACTCCATCAAGTTCGAAAGCTATATTTTTAAGTTTTAGTTCTTCTTTTGCATCGAAGTTTCCTACTCCGTCTATTTTCACTTTATTCAAATCAGGAGCAGTGATATAGAAAGTCAGATTCTTGATATTCTTGGCATTTTTATCTTTATAAGAGATAACCAGAGTTCCATTTTTTACTGTCACCCTTGTTTTCTCTACAAATTCAGAAGGACCTTCCAGACGGCAGGAGCATCCTGCCGATTGAGTAAAAATAATATTCCCGACAGATTGCAGGTTTATGGCAGAAAACTCGTCTACATTATAATCTTTACTCATATTTTGTGCCGATAGCGAACAGAAAGCAACACTTAACAGGACAGCTATCGCAACGATGAAAATATTCTTTGTCATGGTGATTTTTAATTTAGAGATACATTAATCAATTTTTCCATTTAGTTCTAATCGTAAGAGGCCGCTTCTATTGTACCTGGCGTCCATCGAAGAAACGAATAGTGCGCGAAGTCTGCTTCGCCTGTTCTTCATTGTGGGTAACCATCACGATAGTGCGGCCGTCTTCCTTATTCAACCGATGAAGCAGTTCCATTACTTCAGCTCCCATCTTTGAATCCAGGTTACCGGTCGGCTCATCGGCAAGGATTATTTCGGGATTACCGATAATAGCACGGGCGATAGCTACACGCTGGCACTGACCACCGGAAAGTTGTGTAGGAAAATGATTCATGCGATGGCTTAACCCTACTTTCTCCAATACTTCTTGTGCCAACCGTTTTCGTTCACTGCCAGCCATGCGTCGATAAAACAAAGGGAGCTCTACATTATCCATCACATTCAACGAATTAATCAAATGAAAAGACTGAAATACAAAACCGAGCGTTTTATTACGAAAAACCGCCAGTTCCTTGTCTTTCATTCCTTCGGTACGTATTCCGTTGATTTCCACCATTCCCATTGTAGGTGCATCAAGCAATCCCATTATGTTCAGCAGGGTGGATTTTCCGCATCCGGAAGGTCCCATTATACTTAGAAATTCTCCACGTTCTACCGTAAGATTCACATTCTCCAATGCTACCGTCTCAATCTCGTCCGTACGATAAATCTTAGAAAGAGAGTTCAATGTTATCATAACTTCTAGTATTTAGTTTATTTAATTTTCAACTTATTCTTGTTCTTATAAGCACTCATATCGCTTACTACTACTTTATCACCCGGCTGCAATCCGCTCAACACTTCTACATATTCAAAATTAGAATCACCTAACTGTATTTTACGTTTTACCAGTTCATTATCAGAGTTGCAGACAAAAAGTTCATATTCACCGCGTCCCACATAGAAAGAGCCATTGGCTACGCGCATTACATCTTCCTTCACAGCATTCATCACATAAACATCTGTCTTTAGTCCGGAACGTAAGCGGCGGTGATTATCTTCTTTCAACTGAACGGTAAATGATATCACACCATTCTTGGATAGTGGTGTAACACTGCTAACTGTCCCTTCCAGTTTGTCACTCCCTATCTTAACGATTGCTTTTCCTCCGGCTGCTACACGGTCACCGTACGTATCCGCAATCTCACCTTCCACTTTAAAATGGCTCAAATCAGAAATGATAGCCACCTGTCCGCCTTCGGAAATCTGTGCACCGATCTGGTTATTAATATAGGTAAGAATAGCTTTACGCGGGGAACGGATTTGTGCATCATCCAACGTACGTTTCTTTTCGGAGAGGCTCTTGCGGAAGATATTAAAGTCAAGCTCCTGAACTTTCAGTTCGGCAGCAGCTACTTCCTTCTCATTTTTATATTGTTGCTGAAGTTGTTCGTATTCTAATTGAGCCACATTATAGCTCAATTCAGCCTGGCGTACCTTATCCGTTGTTCCTGCACCGAGACTGTCCAGATAGTGCTCATTTCTCAACTCCACTTTCATCCGGCTCAATTTCATTGCCGAAACTTTAATCTGCATTGCCATATCGGAAAGTTTCGTCTGATTATTGACACGAAGCTGATCGAGCTTATACTGACGCATTTGTTCCTCGTCCAGCAACTTCTTATATTCAATTTCCGTACTCTGAAGGTCCAGTTTCAGAATCGGAGTACCTACGTCTACGCTATCTCCCCCTTTTTTATAGACTTCAATAATACGACTGTTGATCGGAGAATTGATAATTTCTTCAAAGGCAGGGACCACCTTACCGGAAGCACTGACACTTACCTCAATCACCCCTTTATCGACTGTGGAAAAGACAAGATCCTTTGCCTCCACTCCTGCCCTTAACACAGATATAAGTACACCGATGGCAATCATACTTGCCACTCCAATGGATGAATAACGAATTATCTTCTTATTACGTTCTTTTTGACGTACCTCTTTAGGAATTTCTCTGTCCATATCCGATCATTTACTATTTTATGATGTATCAATTCGGTACTTCATATACCAAATCTGTGCCAAAATCGTAAATGGTTGATAAATAGAAGATAACAAAAAACAAAGGGTGTCCGATATCGGACACCCTGTACGAATTTACCGTTCAGAATATGAATCTGTCATCCTGCCAGCAGGAAGCCTGTCTATTTGGATGATGACGTAGTAGAGGGGTTCTTTTCCTCTTGTATCAGTTCTTTCCCCCAATGGGTAGTCTCCTCCACCTTTTCACGATCACGAATCTCTTTTGCTTTACGGGCATAGACAATCATACGCATAGACTGATCGTAAGTGAAATAATTCCATACCCAATTCAAGAGTACAATAACCTTATTACGCACCCCAAGAATAGAGCGCAGATGAACAACCAGCCACATCACCCAGGCAAACCATCCCTGCATTTTTACTTTACTAAACTCTGCCACGGCACGATTACGTCCTACAGTCGCCATCGAACCCAGATTACGGTAATGGAAAGGTTTCATCTCCCGTCCTTTCTCCATACGTACCAGATTCTTTGCCAGCAACTCTCCTTGCTGAATAGCCACTTGCGCCAATTGAGGATGTCCGTTCGGGTAATCTTCATCAGCAACCTGAATACATTGGTCACCAATAGCAAACACATTGCTCATTCCCTCTACACGGTTGAACGAATCGACCTTAATACGTCCGCCACGTCCTATCAACGAAGGATCCATGTTGCCGATAGTCACTCCGGTAACACCGCTCACCCAGATAAAAGTACGCGTAGCAATCTCCGTACCATCTTCAAGTACCACTTTATGGTCACGATAGTCCACAACACGTTTATTCAACAGGATATTTACCCCCATTTCACGGAGAAACTGTTCGGCATGAGCGGAAGAATCTTCCGACATTCCGGCAAGCAGTCGCGGCCCGGCCTCAATCAGATATATATGCATCAAGCTACTCGGCATATCAGGATAATCTTTTGGCAGGACAAATTTCTTCATTTCGGAAAGTATTCCGGCTACCTCTATACCGGTTGCTCCACCTCCTACAATAACGATATTCATCAACTCTTGTTGTTCCTGTTTGGTTGAGCAAGTTAAGGCACGTTCCAGATTGGCAAGAAGAGCATTTCTCAACCCCATTGCTTCCGAAACATTTTTCATCGGCATGGCTTCTTCTTCAATATGTTTATTACCGAAAAAGTTGGTTGTAGTTCCTGCGGCCAACACCAGATAGTCATATTCTGCTTTTCCGATGGAAGTCTGTATCATATTCTTTTCCGGGAAAATGGCACGTACTTCCGCCATACGGAAATAGAAATCTTTCCGGCGCTGGAATATTTTACGAAAGGGGAAAGAGATGGAAGTCGGTTCCATACCGGCCGAAGCCACCTGATAAATCAAAGGGGGAAACTGATGATAGTTGTTCTTATCTATCAATACGACTTGAAAACCTGACTTTTTCAGCTTGTTAGCCAATTTTAAGCCACCGAAACCACCGCCTACTATAACGACACGTTTCTTATTACTTTTTGCAATGTTAAGACTCATATTCTAATCATGTTTTATCAAGAATAATAACACATGAATGAGTCATTAAGTTTTCGAAATTCGGAACTATTATGAAGAAAGAAGCCGGATCTGTTCATCGGTGGCGAGACACCCGTTCCCCGGTGCCAAAGGATATCCTCCCCGGTGCCGGAGAGGATGTTCATCGGTGCCGAACAAAAGAACGTCCTACGAGTCTCTACCGCAGGCGCAATCTATCTCCGATTTCAGGGACATATTCGCCATCTTTACGATTCATCTTATACAGATTCTTAAGGCGAATACCATATTTTTGAGAGATACCATGCATGGAATCTCCATCTTTTACAATATATACGGTATAAGGTTTGGAAGCCTTTTTCTTCTTGCTCTTCAGGTAGATAATATCTCCCTCCACTAATGTATAATCACGCTGCAGGTCGTTGTATTTCACAAGTTTCTTCCAACTAATATCGAATTCGTTGCCTAAGTCTTTAAAAGTATCACCGTTGCGGGCTACAACATAGGCTATATCATTAGCAATATATACCTGATGCGGGCTCATCAACCAAGGATTCTTTTTCAGTTTCCGTTCCGAGTATACACCTTTACGGTCATATTTATACAGATCATAATCTTCGATAATCGTAATCAGACGATTAGCATAGGATGGATCGGTGGCGTATCCGGCTTTTTTCAGTCCGCGGGCCCATCCTTTATAGTCGGTAATATCCAGTTTGAAAAGAAAGGCGTAACGGGCACCTCTTCTAAGGAAGTCGGAATGATCTTCGTAAGAATCACGAGGATGGCTATAAGCACGGAAACATTCGTTGCGTGCATCATCATCGTGACGAACGGTACGCCCCCGCCAACTGCTTCCACACTTAATACCAAAATGGTTATTGCTCTTTCGTGCCAACTGACTGTATCCGGCACCGCTTTCCAGCAATCCTTGCGCCAGTGTGATACTGGCCGGAATTTTATGAAGCTTCATCTGTTCAACAGCCAAATCACTATACTTATTTATATATTCAATGTAACGGGCATTCCGTTTCTGTGCCTGCACTCCTACGGCAAAGAAGAAAACAACGGTTAAAAAGATAAGTCTATACAGTTTATTCTCCATTTTAGTTCAGATGTGGATTAGATGGCACAAAAATCCGAAAAATAATTGGGATTATCAATCTCTTTCCTAACTTTGTAACATTAATTGTAGAAACCAATACCCTAACGTATATGAGAGACCTCACAATTACCGCTATTATTAAAGTATATCAATATGATGAGTTGAATGAGGCCGATCGGGCACTTATGCAGACTGCCATGGAGGCAACAGCTCGTAGTTATTCTCCGTATTCCCATTTCTCCGTAGGTGCCGCTGCGCTATTGGGCAACGGAACTGTTGTGACAGGAACCAATCAGGAGAATGCCGCCTATCCGTCAGGACTTTGTGCGGAACGCACTACCTTATTCTATGCCAATTCCCAATATCCTGACCAGCCGGTTGTCACTCTTGCCATTGCGGCACGAACGGAAAAAGATTTCATCGACCAACCGATTCCTCCCTGCGGCGCTTGCCGGCAAGTGATTCTGGAAACGGAAAAGCGTTACAAACAACCCATCCGTATCCTATTATATGGCAAAGAATGTATCTACGAAGTAAAAAGTATAGGCGACCTACTGCCGCTATCATTTGACGCATCAGCAATGGAGGACTAACTATGTTACAACAATATCACACGAAACTAAAAGGAACACTCGCACTTACAGACTCTTATCTGACAGAAAAAGCACTGCAAAAAGAAAAGGGGCTTTATAAATTTATATGGGTACGCAGCGGAAGTATCACGGTAGAAATCGACCATCAGGAAATGATGCTTACCAAGGATGAAGTGATTTCACTCACCCATCTGCAACACCTCGAATTTAAATCGATTGACGGCGAATACCTGACTTTGCTGTTCAACAGTAACTTCTATTGCATTTATGGGAATGACCATGAAGTGTCGTGTAGCGGTTTCCTGTTCAACGGTTCTTCTCACCTGATCCGTTTTACCCTGAATGAAAAAGAACGTAAAGAGCTCGACACCATTACCGAAGCACTGGAAAACGAGTTTACCGTTTCCGACAGCCTGCAGGAGGAGATGCTACGCATCCTGCTGAAACGCTTCATCATTCAATGTACCCGTATTGCACGTCATCGCATGAATATCACCCGCGAAAAAGAATCCGGTTTCGAGATTGTCCGCCAATACTACAACTTGGTTGACGAGCATTATCGGACGAAAAAGCAGGTACAGGACTATGCCGATATGCTACACAAATCTCCCAAGACACTATCGAACATCTTTTCAACCTGCAAACTGCCTTCGCCACTCCGGGTAATCCACGAACGGGTGGAAGCGGAAGCCAAACGCCTTTTGCTTTACAGCAACAAAAGTGCTAAAGAGATTGCCGATATTCTTGGATTTGAAGACCAGGCTTCTTTCAGCCGTTTCTTCAAAAATATGACCGGACAGAGCGCCGTACAATTCAGAAATACACAGGAAGGGAAAAATTGATAAGGCATACGGAAGTATTGCTATTTGGGGAGTATGGGGAATGAACGACCTTTGCAACGTTAGATAAACCCATTAAAACCCCAACAAAATGAAAGAGAAATTTATCGCTTTACTGACCTTCACTTCAAGTCTGAAAAGTTTCGGTATTCAATTTATCCGTGTAGCCATTCTGGTAGTATTTGTATGGATAGGCGGATTGAAGTATTTCCATTATGAAGCCGACGGGATTGTTCCGTTTGTAGCCAACAGTCCTTTCATGAGCTTCTTCTACGCTAAAGATGCGCCCGAATACAAAGAACACAAAAATGCGGAGGGTGCTTTCGTCCCGGAAAATCGAACATGGCACGAAGCAAACCGTACTTATACTTTCTCCTACGGACTGGGAGCTCTTATTATGAGCATCGGCATACTGGTATTTCTAGGCATCTTTTTCCCGAAAATAGGATTAGCAGGTGACGCCCTTGCCATTATCATGACGCTCGGAACACTTTCTTTTCTCGTCACTACCCCGGAAGTCTGGGTTCCCGACCTGGGAAGCGGAGAGTTCGGCTTCCCGTTACTATCCGGTGCAGGACGATTGGTGATTAAAGATATTGTGATCTTAGCCAGTGCCGTAGTGTTACTATCCGACTCGTCACAACGAGTACTCAAAACACTTAAAAAAGACTAATACCCCCCTTGCAGAAAGTCCTGACTTCTTGAGATTGCGGAACAAATCGTATTTTCAGACTGTTATATAGTCTCATACGAATCGTTAATAAAAAGAAGTTATGAAACAATATGATGCAATAATAATAGGATTCGGCAAGGCAGGAAAGACCCTGGCTGCCGAACTTTCCAACCGCGGATGGCAAGTTGCCATCGTGGAACGTTCCAACATGATGTATGGAGGAACCTGCCCTAACGTAGCCTGTATTCCAACCAAAACGCTGGTGCATGAAGCAGAGGTTTCCGCCTTGCTTTACCATGACGATTTTCCCAAACAGGCGAATATGTACAAACAAGCCATCAGTCGAAAGAACCGTCTCACCTCTTTTCTTAGAAATGATAATTACGAAAGACTAAACAAACGTCCTAATGTGACTATTTACACCGGGACGGGGTCTTTCGTATCTTCCAATACGATAAAAGTTGCGCTTCCGGAAGGGGACATCGAGCTGCAAGGTAAAGAGATATTTATCAATACAGGCTCTACTCCTATCATTCCGGCAATAGACGGCATTCAGCAAAGCCAGCATATATATACCAGTAGTACGCTTCTGGATTTAAACGTCCTTCCCCGTCACTTGATTATTGTAGGCGGAGGATATATAGGACTGGAATTTGCTTCTATGTATGCCGGATTTGGCAGTAAAGTGACGATACTCGAAGGAGGAAATAAATTTATGCCTCGTGAAGATCGGGATATTGCAAACAGCGTCAAAGAAGTAATGGATAAGAAAGGTATTGAAATCCATTTGAACGCGCGTGCACAGTCTATCCATGACACCAATGATGGAGTGACGCTGACTTACTCGGACGTATCCGACGGCACTCCTTATTATGTGGATGGAGATGCCATTCTCATCGCAACGGGACGTAAACCGATGATTGAGGAATTAAACCTGTCAGCAGCAGGCGTAGGAGTTGATGCGCACGGAGCTATCATAGTAAACGATCAGTTACGTACCACCGTTCCCCATGTATGGGCAATGGGAGATGTAAAAGGCGGAGCACAATTCACCTATCTCTCACTGGATGATTTCCGGATTATCCGCGATCAGCTCTTCGGTGACAAGAAGCGTGATATCGGAGACCGTGATCCTGTTCAATATGCAGTGTTTATTGATCCGCCATTAGCACATATCGGAATCAGTGAAGAAGAAGCTCTGAAAAGGGGATATTCATTTAAGGTTTCCCGGTTACCGGCATCTTCCGTTGTCCGTGCCCGTACATTGCGACAGACAGATGGTATGCTAAAAGCCATCATCAATAATCATAACGGGAAGATTATGGGCTGTACACTATTCTGTGCCGATGCTTCAGAAATCATCAATATCGTAGCTATGGCTATGAAAACGGGGCAACCGTCTACATTCTTACGCGATTTTATCTTCACGCATCCCAGCATGAGCGAGGGACTCAATCAATTATTTGACGTATAAGATAAATAGGCTGTTTACTTGCAAAAAACAGAAAAAACAAGGTACTTCGTATCATGATTAGTTGAATACATAACACAGCCTCTAAATAGGACAAACAGAGGCTGTATTTGGAGTAATCAGAGGCTCTGAATGAGATAAACAGAGCCTCTAAATAAATGAATCTTATTCTTTTTCCATCTCCATAGAGTGAAATCTAACAGAAAGTATTATCTTTGCAATCAAGTTAAACTATATACCTACCGCAATGAGAATTAGTAAGTAAGACAACACTTCTAAGTAAACATCACTTTTCTTATGCTTTTTCTATTTTGTTAAGCATCACGAAATCCGTGTTGTTTAGCCAGTATTGTGTTTGTCGTTCCCCTATCCTGTGATTTTCTTTCACTCTATTATCAACCTCAAACCCAATAGATCATCATGTCTATAAGTATTCAACAAATCAGCTATATCCATCCGGATAAAGAAGTATTATTCAGTGATCTCAATTTCGCCATCAGTAAGGGGCAGAAACTGGGATTAGTCGGTAACAATGGTTGCGGTAAATCTACTTTGCTGCAAATTATTGCCGGGCAACTTTCACCCTCTTCCGGTGTCATTGTCCGTCCGGACGATCTGTATTATATCCCGCAACATTTCGGGCAATATGATTCATTGACTATCGCCCAGGCACTCCGGATAGAACGTAAGCAACAAGCCTTACATGCTATCCTGTCAGGAGATGCCTCAAACGAAAATTTCGTCGTCCTGGATGATGACTGGAATATTGAAGAACGCTCCATTGCCGCTCTCGATTTATGGGGGCTAGGACAGTTTACTCTATCCTACCCGATGAATTTGCTTAGCGGTGGTGAAAAGACCCGTGTATTTCTGGCAGGGATGGACATCCATCACCCATCCGTCATACTTATGGATGAACCGACCAATCATCTTGATTCTTCCGGCAGACAACGTTTATATGACTGGGTAGAGAAATGTCGCTCCACGCTGTTAGTGGTGAGTCATGACCGCACTCTGCTTAATCTTCTCCCCGAAATATGCGAACTGGAAAAGCATCAAATCAATTACTATGGAGGAAATTACGAATTCTACAAAGAACAAAAAACGCTGATGCAGGAAGCATTGCAGCAACGTATCGAAGAAAAAGAGAAAGCACTGCGCATTGCCCGCAAAGTGGCACGCGAAACGGCCGAACGCAGGGACAAACAAAATGTGCGCGGAGAAAAGAATAATATAAAAAAGGGAGTTCCTCGTATTGTACTCAATGCGCTTCAAGGAAAATCGGAAAAAAGTACCAGCAAACTTAACAGTGCTCATCAGGAAAAAGCCGAGAAGTTAACAGACGAACGCAACCAGCTTCGAGGTTCGCTCTCCCCAACCGCTACACTAAAAACCGATTTTAATAGTTCCTCGCTCCACACCGGAAAGATATTGGTGACAGCAAAAGAGATTAACTTCGGTTATTATTCCCATTCAATCAACAGTCATATTCAGATGAATAATGAAGCAAATCTTGCTGATACAGGTAATCATTCCGGTCCAGACAGTCATGATATTCAGGATAATGGTGACTTCAAACAGCAACTTTGGCAAACACCCATCAGCTTCCAACTAAAGAGTGGAGACCGCCTCCGTATAGAAGGAGCCAACGGCAGTGGGAAAACAACTCTTTTGAAGCTAATCACCGGACAGCTTCAGCCACAGGAAGGAAACCTGACACGCATGGAATTCACCTATGTCTATCTGAATCAGGAATATTCTATCATCGACGACCGTAACAGTATTCTGGAACAGGCTTACGCTTTTAATAACCGGAACCTGCCGGAGCATGAAATAAAGATTATTCTGAACCGTTATTTATTCCCCGCTTCCGAATGGGACAAATCCTGCCGGAAACTTAGCGGTGGTGAGAAAATGCGCCTTGCTTTCTGCTGCCTGATGATTAGCAATAATACTCCCGATATGTTTATTTTGGATGAACCGACCAACAATCTGGATATACAGAGCATTGAAATCATCACTGCTACCATCAAGAACTATACGGGTACTGTAATTGCAATCTCACACGACGATTATTTTATTCAGGAAATCGGTATCGAGCAACGTATTTTATTAAGCTAGCCTATTGATATTTTATCCGGTAAGTCTAAATATCAACCTAGTTTTTTATAACTTCGCAGCGCGAAGAAAAGAATTGGAATAAAATGGATCAGACAACACAATCATGGTGGTTTATCTTTTATAAAGATCAACTGCTTCTTGAGAAAAAAGGGGATGGTAAATATGCCGTCCCATGTGGAGAAAGTTCTCCTATCATTATTAAAGAAAAAACAACAGTACACAATATCACAACACTGGAAGGGAGAAACTGCAAAGCTTTCTCTCTCTCCTCTCCCATTGAAGAATCGGAGCAATGGGCAATGACAGGACTTCGTGCCTCTTACGATTATCTTCCTTTATCTCATTACCAGACTGCAGGAAAAGCGCATGAGATTCTACATTGGGATAGAAACAGCCGTTTCTGTTCCGCCTGTGGCACGCCGATGGAACAGAAAGAGTCTATCATGAAACGTTGCCCCAAATGCGGTCGGGAGGTATATCCTTCCATATCCACAGCGATTCTTGTATTAGTGAGAAAAAAAGATTCACTGCTCTTAGTGCATGCCCGCAATTTTAAAGGAACATTCAACAGTCTCGTTGCCGGGTTTCTGGAAACCGGAGAAACATTAGAAGAATGTGTAGCCCGTGAAGTGAAAGAAGAAACCGGACTGGACGTAAAGAATATCACTTATTTTGGTAACCAGCCCTGGCCTTATCCCAGCGGTCTGATGGTCGGCTTTATAGCAGATTATGCCGGAGGGGAAATCACACTCCAAGATGAAGAGTTGAGTTCGGGAGACTTTTACACAAGGGATCATTTGCCCGAACTTCCCAGAAAACTTAGTCTTGCACGAAAGATGATCGATTGGTGGATTGAGCATCCAAATGAACATGTAGCAAACTAATAATCATAAATCAACCCCATGGAATTATCAACAAAAACACCCCGAATTGAAGTAGTAGATGCTCTTAGAGGGTTTGCTGTAATGGCGATCCTCTTAGTACATAACCTGGAACATTTCATTTTCCCTGTTTATCCGGAAAGCTCTCCCGAATGGCTCACCATTTTGGATGCGGGAGTATTGAATGCAACCTTCTCGCTGCTTGCCGGAAAATCTTATGCCATATTCGCTCTGCTTTTTGGATTCACTTTCTTATCCAGTCGCACAACCAGCAATTAAAAGGAAAAGATTTCGGTTACCGTTTTTTATGGAGAATGGTATTACTTGCAGGATTTGCCACTCTTAATGCCGCTTTCTTTCCCGCAGGAGATGTCCTGTTGCTGTTCGTTGTAGTCAGTCTCGTACTGTTTATCGTACGCAAGTGGAGCGACAAAGCTATTCTAATCACCGCCATCTTGTTTTCATTGCAACCGATTGAATGGTTCCATTACATAATGAGTCTTTTCAATCCTGCCTATACCCTGCCCGATTTGAATGTCGGAGCAATGTATGCTGAAGTAGCAGATTACACCAAGGCCGGCAACTTCTGGGATTTTCTGATAGGCAACATCACTCTGGGACAGAAAGCAAGTCTGTTCTGGGCCATCGGTGCGGGACGCTTTTTGCAAACTGCCGGACTATTCCTGTTTGGCTTGTATATCGGACGCAAAGAATTGTTTGTAGCCACCGAATCTCATCTGAAATTCTGGACGAAAGCGCTCATTATCGCAGCTATCAGCTTTGCACCACTATATTCTTTAAAAGAACAGATCATGCAAAGTGACAGCAGTCTGATTCAGCAAACAGTAGGCACTGCTTTTGATATGTGGCAGAAGTTTGCATTCACGATTGTACTTGTTTCTTCTTTCATGTTGCTTTATCAGAAGGATCAATTCAAGAAAGCCGTATTCAACCTACGCTTCTACGGAAAAATGAGTTTGACCAACTATATTTCCCAATTTATTTTAGGAGCTATTATCTATTTCCCATTCGGGCTTTATCTTGCTCCTTACTGTGGATATACTCTTAGCTTGATTATAGGTATCGTTCTTTTCCTGTTACAGGTTAAGTTCTGCAAATGGTGGCTATCTAAACATAAACAAGGACCATTGGAAACAATATGGCATAAATGGACTTGGATAGGAACCAAGAAATAACAGGAAGAAAAGCAGGCTACGAAATATGCACAACTACAAACGAACAACTTACGAATATGAAACTGAACGTATCACTCTAAAGCATCAACAACACATGTGTATATCCGCAGCCTGCCTGTTGAAATTGAGATGATGCCAATACAACAAGATTCTCGCAAGAAGGATTTGCAAGTGGACTTAAAGAATGCAAAGGAAATGAAAGAACTGTACCAAGTGAGGGAAAATACCCGAAAATAGGCAGAATCAGGGCTATGTACAGAGAAAAATGAAGCGCCTCCACAATCTTCAAAAGATGATGGAGGCGCTATTTTAATCTTTATCTTTTTATGATCTATATCTGAAATTTCAGAAGAGACAAAATCAGATACCCAATGATTTCTTCACTGCTTCAATCTTTTCCATGGCGGCAGACTCGGCAGAAGCATAACAGTTGCGGCACCCCATTTCACCCTGAACTTCCATATAGAACTTAATCTTCGGTTCTGTACCTGAAGGACGAACAGAAACTTTGCTACCGTCTTCTGTGAAATATTGAAGAACGTTAGATGGTTCCGGCATATCAATTACAGTTACGATCCCTTTATCGTCTGTCTGTTTCAGAGTCTTATAATCTTTGCTCAAGATCACTTTAGAACCACCCAACTCTTTCGGAGGATTAGCGCGGAAGTTTTCCATCATCGCTTTGATTTCTTCAGCACCGCTCTTGCCCGGTTTTACTACGTTTACAGTAAACTCTTTAGAGAATCCATATTCTACGTAGATATCGAGCAACAACTGATACAAAGATTTGCCATTATCTTTTGCCCATGCAGCAACTTCAGCAATCAGACAGCAAGCAGATACAGCATCTTTATCGCGAACAAAATCTTCAGCAAGGAATCCGTAGCTTTCTTCACCACCACCGATATATTTCTTTTTACCTTCACGCAGACGGATTTCACGGGCAATCCACTTAAATCCGGTGTAGCAGTCAAGCATTTCGATGTTATTCTTATCTGCGATTTTCTTGATAAGTTCGGTAGTAACGATTGTCTTTACACAGAACTCATTACCTTTAATCTTACCCAGTTGTTTGTATTGAGTCAGAATATAATAAAGGTACATCATACAAGTCTGGTTACCGTTAATCAGTACCCATTCACCCTTATCATCCTTACAAGCGATACCCACACGGTCAGCATCCGGATCGGAAGCCATTACGAGGTCAGCATCAATTTCTTTGGCAAGGTTTACAGCCATAGAAAGAGCTTCCGCATTTTCCGGATTCGGAGATACAACAGTCGGGAAGTTACCGTCCTTAACCATTTGTTCGGGAACAGTGAATACGTTTTCGAATCCCCACATCTTCAATGCACGCGGAATCAACATCATACCTGTACCGTGAATCGGAGTATAGACAATCTTCATATCTTTGTGACGGGCGATAGCTGCCGGATCAATAGAAACGGTTTTCACCATGTCCAGATAAATCTTATCAATGTCTTCACCGATAATCTGAATCAAATCAGGATTTCCCTGGAATTTAATGTCAGCAGCAGAAGCAATGGCATTCACTTCATCAATGATACCCTTATCATGCGGAGCCAACACTTGTGCACCATCATCCCAATATGCCTTGTAACCGTTGTATTCTTTCGGATTGTGAGAAGCAGTCAGAATGATACCGCTCTGGCAACCGAGATGACGGATAGCAAAAGACATTTCCGGAGTCGGACGCATATCGTCAAACAGATACACTTTAATGCCATTGGCAGAGAAAATATTAGCAGAAGTCTCTGCAAACAAACGGCTGTTGTTACGGCAGTCGTGACCTACTACTACAGAAATCTGCGGCAGATCTTTGAAGTTCTTCTTCAGATAGTTGGAAAGTCCTTGAGTAGCAGCACCTACCGTATAGATATTCATACGATTACTACCTACTCCCATGATACCACGCAGACCACCAGTACCAAATTCAAGGTCTTTGTAGAAAGCTTCAATAAGTTCGGTTTTATCATCGTTTTCCAACATGCGTTTCACTTCAGCCTGGGTTTCAGCATCATAAGCCGGGGTTAGCCATTTTTCGGCTTTTTCAGTGACCTGTTTAATAAGTTCCTGATTTTCCATTTCGATTGTTATTTATTGGTTAATGAATTATTTATTATCAATTTCTTGAGCACACAAATGTAAAATAATAAGTTTATAAATCCTAGTTATTCAATTGAAAATTGAGAATTGAAAATCAAAAAATGATTGATTACTGTTATTTCTCAATTTTCAATTCTCAATTCTTATTTTACCAAATATCTGTCACCGGTCTGTTTGACATATTCTTGCAAGAATTCTTTCGGATATCCGGGACGGATCACACCGACTGGTTGTCCGATAGAATTACGCTCAAACTTACCATCTTTAACACGCTTCACTACTCCATCATTATACTTCACAATCAAGAATGTACCTAATTGTTTCCAAGTATCGAAAGTGCTCTGTGCAGTCATATTCGTATAATTTGTCAGAAAATCAACTGCTGCGTTCTTATCTTTAGCCAACAGTTTGGCAGCCATCTCTTCAATGCCTTCCTGTGCATTGTTGAAAGTCGTTTCCATTTCTTTCTGCGCTTCCCGTACATCACCGATCATCAAATCATAACGCGGATAGACCATATTAGATACCCAGTTGAAAATCCAGAAAGCTGAATTCCAAGAGAATGTTATATAATCGGCTCCATCTACACGGGTATAGCATACCGGAACTTTCGTTGCGCAGCAATAGACCGGAGTAAATACCGTCATGTTGGCATCATCCACACCAAACCAAAGTACACCACCTATCGGGTCCGGCTTATGAGCACGCATCTGTGCAACAAATACAAATCCGCTTTGTTGAGTGGAAATGGGACGTTCGTTGAAATATTCCTTGTCGTCTACCTTGAAGTTCAGAGGAGAAAGGCGATATGGCGTCTTATAAGGACCTGCTCCGAAATCATTGGAAATATCAAGAGGCGTACCTTCATAGTGGTCGCGCATCATATCTTTCACATCCTGTACAGACAGTTTATGTTTCGGTTTCACAAAAAGAGGCATCGGAGTATCGGTCTTTCCCTCAATATAAGGAAGATAATCTTTTCCATGATCCGTGAACTTATTAAAATAGCTCCACACACGTGCCTCACAGAAACGGCGGGCACCAAAATCAAGAGGTGCATAGGCCAGCGAAAAGCTAAAATCTTTGTTTACCCCATTAAAATATCCCTTCTCGCGGGCAAAAGAAACAACATCCGGAGAGTACAGACAGTTCTCCTTGTCATTCATATCAAACTGATGGATACGTGACTGATTGGCATGAGCCGAGATACAATCATCGGGTACACGCACAGCCACCCAAACAGCTCCACGAATTCCGGGACCTTTACCAATCATTTCCATGATCCATATTTCGTTCGGATCGGCAATAGTAAAGGACTCTCCTTCGCTATAATAACCGTATTGCTGCACTAAATCGGTCATGATTTTAATTGCTTCACGAGCAGTACGCGAACGTTGCAAACCAATATAAATCAGACTTCCGTAATCAATAATCCCTGTGGAATCCGCCAGTTCCGGACGTCCGCCGAAAGTCGTCTCACCAATCGTAACCTGATATTCATTCATATTACCGACTACATTGTAAGTCTGACGTGCCTGCTCTATTTCTCCCAGATACTTGCCGGTATCCCATTCATACACTTTCAACATCGTTCCCTTCGGGTAGGTAGCAGCCGGATAATGATAAAGTTCTCCGAACAGGCCATACGAGTCGGCAGAATAGGAAACGATTGTCGAACCATCGGCAGACGCATTCTTTCCGACAATCAGGTTAGTGCAGGCGAAAGTGTTCGCCACAGCCGCCATAAATACGGCAGCACAAAGAATAATTCTTCTTTTCATAAATATATGATTCACTTTTAATAATTTACCAAACAAAACTTTCACGAGCCACCGTTTCATTTCCACACCCATCGGTCACTGTAAACTCGACAGTATGCTTTCCACCCTTCTTCACGTGTTTCGGATCAAGTACGCATTCCCAGTACGATTTCACAATATTGGGGCGTCCGAAAAGTGCATACTTACCATCAATCGTTCCACGATAGGAAGCAATTCCCGCCCCCTGATCTTTCAACCGATAGACAATCTTTCCGTTTCTTCCCCACTGGTTCTTATTGACAGGAATAATCTCCGGCGGAATGGTGTCAATGGCAACAGTATAAGTTCCCAACTCCCTGATAGCGGCTTTCATGTATCCGTCTTCATACTTTCCGCCTACGCTGTACTTTCCGCCTTTCGGAGTGATGCGGGCTACATAATATTTGGTCGTATCGGCAACCGGCTTTCTACGCAACCCGATACGAAGTTCACAAGCTGCATGCAATGGAACCGTCTTATCATTCAGTTGATAAGTAAAAGCAACGGCACCACTATCCGCCTTCATCTGATAATTGAGGGGGACATCGTCATACAACATTCCTTTCGGAATAACCAGGCTCAATCCCGGTTCTTGCAGATAATTAGTCTTATTCCAGGTGAAATAATATTTCTCCCGATGATTCAACGGTTCAACCGGCTGCTTCCGGCCCCGTACGGTAAAACGATAGTTGGAAGTGTTTCCGAAAGCATCTTTCAATGTATATAAGAACTGATAATCCCGTTCCTCGTCAATCGTCACCAGACCACGATTATCATTCGATGCTTTCAGCAGACGCAACGTATTCCCCGGATCAATAAAAGATTTCATATATTGTCCATACGTCCATGAGTTAATCATCCGGTTTTCTTCCTGCGAGAAACAATCTACGGTGCTGCGAAATATTTCATTCCCATCTACCGTAAGCACCACAGAATAAACTCCGTAATGGTTACTTACGCCATCCATATAATCGTATGCCTTGATGCCCAGTCCTATCACTCCCCATGCTTCCACAGGACGTTCATTATTGGGAAGAATCGTTTTAGTCTCCTGTTTTCCATCCACCACTCCTTTGCCCGGTTGTGGGAAAAATAGGATGCCATCAGCTTTCGGAGCACGTGTATCTTTTATTTTCGACTGGAAAAAAGGCATAGGGTCAATATAATCTCCCGATTCCGTTTCAAACACATCCAGATGAAGATGTGGACCGAACGAATATCCGGTATTACCGCTCCATGCAATCTGTTGACCTCCTTTTACCGGATATTCTCCCGGTTCGGGAACAATCTCCACTTCCCAGTTCTCTTCTTCATATTGAAGTTTCTCCACCCTTTCGGCAATGGGAGAAACAAAACCGCTCAAGTGACGGTTGATAGTTGAATAACCATTATGGTAGCAGACATCAAGTACATATCCCGATCCATTCGTGACACGAATACGTGAAATATAGCCATCAGCAAGAGCACGAACGGGTTTACCGATCACTCCACCTGTTTTAAAATCCAGCCCGCCATGGAAGTGATTGGAGCGGATTTCGCCAAAGTTTCCACTCAATGTAAGAGGAAAGTCAAAAGGAGGCACAAAGGTAGCTTGCTTTTTCTCTTGTCCATACCCTCCGATGCAGCAAGCTAGCATCAAAGCTGTGATATATCGTCTCATCATTCCATTCACTTTTTTACTCCCGCAAATGTACACTATTCCCACTAAACTATGAAATATCTGGGAGGAATGATGGCCTTAGATTCTAGTTAATATTTCTTTTTAATGTTATATTCATTGCAAATCAGTAGTCATTATGTTATTAATATTAGTACTTTTGTGGCTGTTTTTTAATTATAATTAAAAGTTAGAGACTCAATGAGAATGTATGTAAAAGTAATGGCAGCGGTCATTGCATGTATATTGCTGAGTGGAGAAGCACTCTCGGCATTTGCAATTACCCCCGCTACAGAAAATCTGAGTTGGTTTAAAAAGAAAAAGAAGAAACCAGAAGAGAAAGAAGAGAAGAGTAAAAGCGACTACGAAAAATTAGTGGAAGACAGTAAAACTACAAAAGGAATGTTTGCTGTACACCAAAAGAAGAATGACTATTATTTTGAAATTCCTACCTCACTTTTGGGACGTGATTTATTAGTTGTCAACAAACTGCAGCGAGTTCCTGCCGAACTTAATGATGCAGGTGTAAACCGTGGAGTAAACTACGAGAATCAGATGGTTTGCATGGAATGGGATAAAGCTACGGGCAAACTAATGCTACGACAACAACGCCCATTACCTCTGGCCCCCCAAACGGATGCTATCTTCCGTTCGGTAAAGGATAATTTTATCTCTCCGTTGATTGCCGCATTCAAAATAGAAGCGATTAATGCAGATTCTACTGCATTAGTAATCAAGGTGAATGATATTTATGACGGTACTGAAACCAGTATTAATAATGTATTTACTAATATCAATCTGGGTACTTCGGCTATCAAGAACTTATCACGTATTTTATCCATCAAATCCTTTTCAAACAATGTCGTGGCAACTTCCGAGTTGACCACCAGAGTTACAGAAGGAACTACCACTGTTTATGTGACGGTGGAAGTTAGTTCTTCTATTCTCTTGTTGCCCGAAAAGCCGATGATGGGACGATTCGACAATCAGAAAGTCGGCTATTTCACTAATCCGTTATTGAGTTTTAGTGATGCACAACAGGGTACGGATAAAACACAGTATATCACTCGCTGGCGTATGGAGCCCAAACCGGAAGACCGGGAGGCTTATCTGAAAGGTCAGCTTGTGGAACCTGCGAAGCCAATCGTATTCTACATTGATAATTCAACACCTTACCAATGGCGTACGTACATTAAAAAAGGTATCGAGGATTGGCAGATTGCTTTCGAAAAAGCTGGTTTCAAGAACGCGATTATCGCTAAGGAAATCACAGACAGTATGCATGTAGACATGGACGATGTCAATTACTCGGTACTGACTTACGCTGCTTCAGAAAAGAAAAATGCAATGGGACCTTCTCTGTTAGATCCCCGTTCCGGAGAAATTCTGGAAGCTGATATTATGTGGTGGCACAATGTGCTTTCTATGGTGCGTGAATGGATCACTGTGCAGACTGGAACTGTGTGTCCGGAAGCACGCAATGTGCAATTACCTGATGCTTTGATGGGAGATGCCATCCGGTTCGTTGCTTGCCATGAGGTAGGCCACTCATTGGGACTTCGTCACAATATGATGGGTTCATGGGCTTTCCCGACGGATTCATTACGTTCCGAAGCATTTACTTCCAGAATGAATTCTACTGCTTCATCTATCATGGATTATGCACGATTCAATTATATTGCACAGCCTGGAGATGGCGTAAAAGTTCTTTCTCCGCATATCGGTCCTTATGATATGTTTGCTATCGAATATGGCTATCGTTGGTATGGAAAGAATACTCCGGAAGAAGAAAAAGATATTTTATTCGATTTCTTGAGTAAGCATACCGATCGTCTTTATAAGTATAGTGAAGCGCAGGATGTACGTGACGCGGTAGATCCACGCGCACAGAACGAAGATCTGGGTGATGATCCGGTTCGTTCTTCTTTATATGGCATCGAAAACCTGAAACGTATCGTTCCACAAATTCTTCAATGGACTACTACCGGAGAAAAGGGACAAACTTACGAAGAAGCGTCGCGTCTCTACTACGCAGTTATCAACCAGTGGAACAACTACTTATATCATGTACTTGCCAACATCGGTGGTATCTATATTGAAAATACAATTGTAGGAGACGGTGTCAAGACTTATACATTCGTTGAGAAAGAGAAACAAGAAGCTTCATTAAAATTCTTGATGGATGAAGTATTGACATATCCTAAATGGCTGTTTGACACGGAAGTAGGACAATATACCTATCTGCTCCGCAACACTCCAATCGGAAAACAAGAGAATGCTCCTACGCAAATCTTAAAGAACGCCCAAGCCTATATCCTTTGGGATTTACTAGGCAACACTCGTTTGATGCGTATGCTAGAGAATGAATCTGTCAACGGAAAGAAAGCCTTTACAGTAGTGGAGCTTATGGACGGACTTCATAAAAACATTTTCGGTATTACCGAACGTGGCGGCATCCCCAATGTAATGGAACGTTCTTTGCAGAAAAACTTCCTTGATGCATTACTTACAGCAGCCGCAGAACCCGAAGCGGTAAAAATCAACAAGAAGATTGCAAACGAGCATTTCCTGCTTGACCATGCTACTCCTTTCTGTAGTTGTTATGCAGCCGAACAACGGGCACTTCGCCAGGAAGACCGAATGGGTGCTCCACGTGTGCTCAACTTCTACGGCAGTCAGCTCAACCGTATTTCTGATGCTATCTCGGTAAAACGTGGAGAGTTATTACGTATCAAGAAATTGTTGCAGAACCGCCTCGGCACTTCTGATACTGCCGCACGCTATCATTATGAAGACATGATTCTACGTATTAATACAGCTTTGGGAATCAAATAAAACAAAATCAATCACTTTAACAATCTATATTGATGAGAAAAAAATACTTATACGTTCTTATATGTTTTCTTGTTAGCACGTTGGCTACAGCCAACGCTGCTAATCGCACAATCACCGGAGTCGTTATATCCGGTGAAGACAATGAACCTCTAATCGGTGCTTCTGTATATGTTAATGCAGACGATTTGAAAAAAGCTGGAGTATCACAGACTTCTCTAGGTACTATCACTGATATGGATGGCAAATTCTCCATTTCCATTCCGGAAAAGGTGACCAGACTACATTGTAGTTATATAGGTTTTGAAGAACAAAATATCGTGTTGCAAGCTGGAAAAGATACTTATCGTATTGTCCTTCAAGCTTCATCACACACACTAGGAGACGTAGTAGTAACTGGTTATCAAGAACTGGAACGTCGTAAACTGACTGCTGCTATTGCTAAAGTAGACGTTACAGACGGAATGGTAGGCGCAGCAAAAAGTATCGACCAAGCATTAGCCGGACAAATCGCCGGTGTGGCTGTAACGACAACTTCCGGTGCACCAGGAGCTCCTGCACGTATTCGTATCCGTGGTACAGCTTCTTTGAATGGAACACAAGACCCGCTATGGGTATTGGATGGAATACCTTTGGAAGGGACTGATATTCCTGATCTGGGTGACGAAGCCAATAACATTGTTGACATCAAGCAATCATCTATTGCCGGTATAAGCCCAAACGATATTGAAAGTATCACGATTCTAAAAGACGCTGCCGCTACTGCCATATATGGCGCACGTGCAGCAAACGGAGTCATCGTAGTAACTACTAAACGGGGAAGAACAGGAAAACCTGTCATCAATTTCAACACACGATTAACTTACACTCCCAATCTGGATACTTCACGATTAAACCTACTCAACTCACAGGAAAAAGTAAATCTTGAATTAGAGTTAATGAAAGAACCTGGCGATGCATTATTCGGTATCCCTGCTTTCTATCAAAAAGGAGGCGTAGCGTCTATCCTAAAACAATACGATTTACTAGACACTTATCAGGAAAAAGGTTGGGATGGTCTGACCATTGAAGCTCAGAATGCTATTAACAGATTGAAAACGATCAACACTGATTGGAATGATATTTTATTTAGAGATGCCTTCACCCAAGAATACAATTTCAGCATTTCGGGAGGAGGTGAAAAAGTAACATACTATAACTCACTTGGCTATTCAAAAGAAGATGGTAACGTGCCCGGTGTAAGCATGAGCCGTTTTAACCTGACAAGTAAAACATCATATCAAGCAAACCGTATGTTAAAACTTGGTATTTCACTTTTTGCCAACCGACGGAAGAACAGCAATTTCGTAACTGACAAAAAAGGTTACGCTAACCCTATTTACTACGCACGTACAGCCAACCCATACATGGAACCATACGATGCAGAAGGAAACTACACATACGACTATGATATATCAACCAGTAACACACCTAACCTTAAACAAGGATTCAATATCTTTGAGGAACGTAACAATACAAATAAAGAAACGCTGACAACAGCAATCAATGCTATTTTTAACGCTGATTTACGCTTTAATGACCACTGGAAACTGACGTCTCAAGTAGGCTTGCAATGGGAACAAGCAGATCAGGAACAATACATTGGCGACCAAACGTTCTCTATGCGTTACTTACGAGATATCACAGATACTGGAAATATTCTCCCGGAAGGAGGCATACATAAAATAAACAACTCTACAACTTCACAAATCACCTGGAAAGTTCAAGGAGAATGGAATCAATCTTTTGGGGAAATTCATGAAGTACAAGTGATGGCTGGTTCAGAAATACGTAAGAACTGGTATGAATCACTAGCCTCTAATGCATACGGATACGACCCCAAAACGCTTACAACAAAGCCTATCTATTTCAGAAATGATGAAGATGTAAAAAACTTCCCATTACATTCAGAAAGTTACATTGAAAATGCTTTCGCTTCATTTTATGCCAACGGCTCTTATACCCTTATGAATCGCTATACGCTAGGAGCAAGCATTCGTATGGACGGCTCAGATCTTTTTGGCGTAGATAAGAAATATCGTTTTTTGCCTATTTACTCCGTCAGCGGATTGTGGCGCCTCTCCAATGAACCTTTCTTGAAGTCCGCCACAAAAGGTTGGATGGATAATCTGGCTTTACGATTATCCTATGGCTTGCAAGGTAACATTGATAAGAACACCTCTCCATTCCTCGTTGGTGACTACAAAAACATAGAAGTACTGCCTGGCAATTCAGAAAGCAATATTATCATTTCCAGTGCTCCTAATGACAAGTTACGGTGGGAAAAAACAGCTTCATACAATATCGGCATCGATTTTTCTATATTTAAATCTGCCATCAACCTTAGTGTGGACTACTATTACCGAAAAGGAACAGATCTTATCGGCATTAAAAACTTGCCTCTAGAAAATGGATTCAGTAGCATGACTATTAACTGGGCAAGTATGGAAAACAAAGGATTGGAAGTAAACCTGCAAACACGCAATATTACTACCCAAAATTTTTCTTGGTACACTACATTCAACTTTGCCTATAACTATAATAAAGTATTGAAAGACCGAACAGCTTCAACAAGCAAAACACCTGGACTTGAAGGAAATCCGGTGGGTTCTATCTTTGCCATCAGAAGTGATGTGGATCCCGAAACTGGACGTATACGTATCTATCCGAAAGGAAGTGACAAAGCTGTTACTGTTGAAGAACTCTTTGATATGTATGACGATACCGGATATGGTTTCTATTCTTACAATACAGATCCCGAGTTCGCCAGAGATCTATATGAATATGCCGGTACGAGCGATGCTCCTTTTACTGGAGGTTTTATCAATACCTTAACCTACCGCAACTGGGAGTTAAACCTCAACTTTGCTTATAACTTGGGAGCCCATATCCGTACTAATCCGTCATACGACATTGTAGACTTCGATCCGGGACATAATACAAACCGTGATATCCTTAACCGATGGACCGAAAATAATCATAACGGAAAGCTTCCAGCCCTTCTCAACCGAAATAATTATCCCGCAGACTATTATCTTTTCGGAAATGAAGTTGCGCTTTACAAAAATCTCGATTTGTGGGTGAAACGACTTAGCTATGTGCGGCTCCAAAACCTACGTCTGGCATACACAGTGCCACAGGAATGGTTACGCAAATTTAGCATTAACGGAGCGACTGTTGCAGTAGAGGGACGTAACTTATTTGTATTCGGCTCCAGCTACAAAAACTACATGGATCCGGAATCAATGGGAAATCTCTATTCCACACCAGTAGCCAAATCAATAACATTCAACCTCAGTCTTAACTTTTAAATTAGAAGAATAGCGAATATGAACAAGATTAAATATATATATATTGTTTTCATGCTCACAGGAGGGCTACTAATGACCTCATGCAGCAATTTTCTAGATATACAACCTACAGGAAAGGTGATTCCCAATACTCTGGAAGAATACAGAGCTCTTATAACTACCGCTTATGCCCAAACATCAGCAGACGGAAGTCTTTGTGATATGCGCACAGGAGATATTACCATCAGAAATGATAATCAGGATCAGAGTGACTATGGCGATATTGAAAAGTGGGTTGCTGACAATCCCTCCAGTGTCGAATTTGCCTGGAGCGCTTATTACGAAAATATTTATTATGCTAATGCTATAATAGATAAGAAAGATGAAATCAGTGAAGGCAGTCAGAAAGATATCAACCAACTAGTAGGAGAAGCTTATTTTATGAGAGGCTATATGCACTTCATCCTAGTTAATCTTTATGGACAGCCGTATACTAAAAATGGAGCCCTAGATACGAAGGCTATACCATTAAAACTGACACTTGATTTGGAAGAGCTCCCAACACGCAATACAGTAGGGGAAATCTACACGTCTATCCTTTCAGACATTGAAAATGCGCGTAAACTCATGAACCAAAAGGAATGGGAAACTGGCTATAATTACCGTTTCACAACTATTGCAGTAGATGCATTCGAATCACGCACACGTCTCTATATGGGTGAATGGCAGGCAGCATATGATAACGCAGAACGTGTATTAGCACAACAATCAACATTAGAAGACTATAATACCCCAGACTTCCTTCTCCCCAATCAATACAAGTCTGTAGAATCCATTAACGCCTACGAAAATGCATACATTACAACTAGATTGAGAGCATCTTTAGCTACACCAGCATTTGTACAGATGTTCACTCCAAATGATGATCTCCGTCCAGCCCACTATTTTGCTACCGCAAACAGTGACGGAAATTACCCCATTACAAAAACCAATGGAACCAGTGAATACAAATGCAGTTTCCGTACTAGTGAACTCTACCTGAATGCAGCTGAGGCTGCTGCCCATCTAAACAAATTACCTGAAGCGCGTAGCCGCTTATTACAACTAATGGAAAAGAGATATACCCCAGCAGGATATATACAGAAAAAAGACCAAATAGATAATATGAGTCAAAACGATTTAATCACTGAAATCTTAAATGAACGTGCTCGCGAACTAGCATTTGAAGGTCATCGCTGGTTCGACTTACGTCGCACTACCCGACCAAGAATCGAAAAAGTATTGAACAGTGGACAAACTATCGTTTTAGAGCAAGATGATGCTCGCTACACATTACGCATTCCATTAAGCGCTACTAATGCCAATCCCAATTTAATGAAGTAAATTCTTAAAAATATTCAAGTCTTACACAAAATAATATCAAACTCCTTTTGCAAATGAGAATGCAAAAGGAGTTTTTTATTTCAAAATATCTCATTTACCATCTCCACATCCTCCTCTTACAGATATTGACCATCGCAAAATCTTTATCCCTCAAAATATTGTTCTTTAACAAGAAATCCGTATCTTTGTAGCGACTTATTACGATTAATAACGTAGAAGCGTTTAGAATATTATCCCTATTCAGAATCTGGTAAATTCATCAACAGTGGGGTAATGACAACTAAGCGTTCACGTCTTTGTTATATGCAAGGGCGTGGACTCTGTTGTTCATTCACTGTTGGGCTTACCAGAGCCTTGAATAGAATGAACTAACGACGTCCACGCTTCTCTTGTATATATATGGTATCCGGACGCTTACCGCACAAACAATCAAGAAAAATGAGCAACACTATTACAAAGTTCTTTGCTTCTTTTTTAGCTTATGGGGTAGCTAATAAGAAAAAGCGCTTTTCGGCAATTGGCCGTTTCTCTGAAGGATTGGCTCCGGTTAAAGGAAAAATCCAATGGGGATATATCAATAAAGGATATGACATTGTCATCCCTCTAATGTATGAACGGGCTTTCTCTTTTAAAGAAGGATTAGGAATGGTAGTACTCAATTCCCAATACGGATTCATCAACCATACCGGACAGGTACAGATTCCGTTTAAGTACGCAGCCGCTCACTCGTTTGAGCAAGAATGCGCACGTGTATGCCACGATGGATTATGGGGACTGATTGACAGACAAGGAAACTACATTCTTCCACCGACTTACAGTCAAATAGAACAATTCGCGGAAGGATTAGCTCTCGTCTCGCTACACAACAAGACAGGATTCATTAACAAGAAAGGAGAAGTTGTCATTCCCCTGGAATATGATAATGGATGCTCTTTCTCTGAAGGATTGGCTGCTGTCTGTATTGAAAGTCAGTCGTCCAAGTGGGGGTATATAAACAAAGACAACCAAGAAGTACTTCCTTTTAAGTACGATATTGCAGAACCCTTTTATAACAACATAGCTCGAGTGGGTCTCTATGGAAAAAGCATGAAAATCAACAAGCAGGGCAGTGAATGTCTATAAAACAACCACTCTACGCATTTATTCATCTCAACACGCGAGGCATTCTGTTCTAAAACATCCCCTTACGAATAACAACGTAAGGGGATTTTTTGTACATTCGAACATGTTAAATCTTTAATACGTAACATTATGATTATCGGAGTACCAAAGGAAATCAAAAACAATGAGAACCGTGTAGGCATGACACCTTCAGGAGTGGCCGAAGTGGTAAAACAAGGGCATCGGGTATTTATCCAACATACAGCGGGAATAAATAGCGGTTTTCCGGATGAAGCATATCAAGCTGTCGGCGCACATATCCTGCCAACAATAGAAGACATTTACGCCACTGCCGAGATGATTGTAAAGGTGAAAGAACCGATAGTCACCGAATATAACTTAATCAGAAAAGGACAGTTACTATTCACTTATTTCCATTTTGCTTCCGACCGGGAGTTAACCCTCGCCATGCTCTCCAACAAATCAATATGCCTGGCTTATGAAACTGTAGAAGAAGCAGACCACTCATTACCTTTATTAATTCCTATGAGTGAAGTTGCCGGACGTATGTCTATCCAGGAAGGCGCCCGTTTTCTGGAAAAACCGCAAGGCGGAAAAGGTATCCTTTTGGGAGGTGTACCAGGTGTTAAACCAGCTAAAGTATTAATTTTAGGAGGTGGAGTGGTAGGTAGCAATGCCGCACAAATGGCTGCTGGAATGGGGGCAGATGTCACTATTACAGATATAAATCTGGCACGTCTACGCTATTTGAGCGAGACACTTCCGAAAAATGTAAAGACATTGTACGCATCCGAACTAAGAATCAGAAAAGAATTGCCGGATGTTGATTTAGTTGTCGGCTCTGTACTGATTCCCGGTGATAAAGCACCACATTTGATTACCAAAGAGATGCTTTCAATGATGCAGCCCGGCACAGTATTAGTAGATGTAGCAATCGATCAGGGAGGATGCTTCGAGACCTCTCACCCGACCACTCACAGTGCACCGACCTATATTGTAGATGGAATCGTGCATTATGCAGTAGCTAATATTCCGGGAGCTGTACCTTACACTTCCACCCTTGCACTGACCAATGCTACCCTCCCCTATGTGATCGCTTTAGCAAATAAGGGATGGAAAAAAGCCTGCAAAGAGAATCCAGCATTAGCACTCGGATTAAATATCGTAGAAGGAAAAGTCGTTTATAAGGCCGTAGCCGACGTATTTGGTTTAAAGTACGATCCTATCAGCCTATAACTATGCATTTTCACCATACAGTAACACAAAGTCTTACAGAGTTTTTTCTTTTTTCAAAATAAGACCATCTCAATGTCTTACGCCATCGATTGATGACCTTTAAAAAAAACTCTACAAGACTTTGTATTACTCTGTGGTGAGCTATATCTTTAAAATAAATAATCTTTCTTTGCCGCCCGTTGATAAGCCGCTACCAATTCGTCCATTACTTCTGCCACAGACTGCCGACGGGATATGATTGCCGAAACTTGTCCGATCTCCAATTCCCCTTCTTCCAGATCACCTTCGAAGATTCCTTTTTTAGCACGCCCCCGTCCTAATAAAGTTCTCAAATCTTCTGCACTAGCACCACTATCTTCAGCCTTCTCCACTACTTCGCGGAAAGCATTCTTTACCAAACGCGTCGGAGCCAGCTTTTTCAACAACAACTTAGTATCCCCTTCACCGAGACTCAAGCAATAATCTTTAAATACCGGACTCGCTGAACTCTCTTCAGTAAGAGCAAAACGGGTTCCTATCTGCACACCTTCGGCTCCCAATACCATAGCAGCCAGTATTCCTTCTCCTGTGCCGACACCTCCTGCAGCTATCAAAGGTAATGTTGTAGCCTCACGTACAGCGGGAATCAAACAGAAAGTCGTTGTTTCTTCGCGTCCATTATGCCCTCCGGCTTCGAACCCTTCTGCCACTACCGCATCTACTCCAGCCTCCTCACATTTTACAGCAAAACGGGAAGAGGAAACAACATGAACAACCGTTATTCCACGCTCTTTCAACCATCCGGTCCACGTTTTCGGATTTCCGGCAGAGGTAAAAACAATCTTCACTCCCTCTTCCACCACAATATTCATAATCTCTTCTATCTGGGGATACATCAAAGGAATGTTTACACCAAAAGGCAATTTCGTGGCCGCATTACATTTACGGATATGCTCGCGTAAAGTCTCCGGATGCATAGAACCGGCACCGATCAATCCCAGTCCACCGGCATTGCTCACAGCAGAAGCAAGACGCCAACCGCTGCACCACACCATACCACCTTGAATAATAGGATACTGAATACCCAGAAGAGAAGTAATTCTATTCATAACCAATAATTTATCTATGTGTTAATATACTAAGATACCAATAATAGCGACAGAGCTATATAACAATGCGCCAACATAACAACACACAAATATACTAATTATTCAATTACAAACATTCTCTAGTCAGTACATTAGCGCATTGCTACATCAACACATCATTATAACGCCTTCAACGGGCAATCTGTTCGATTGGTTTATTTATCAACACAGTGGTAGAATCTCCATAAGTTCTCAACACTTCCAATGTGCGGGCACGGTTGTCCCGTCCCGTCTTATTCCAAAAATCTTTTGTAAAGACAGCCATCAGGTCAAGTCCGCCGATAGTTCCACCATTGATATACACTCCACTCCCACCAAACAAGGGAATAGGTGCATCCATCACTACCGTGTTCACCATCATTCCGTTAGCACGTTCACCCAACTGACGGAAACGCACCCCACTCGCCTGTATCTCATCCAACGACTTACGCATTCCCTTTGCCATCGGATTGCGTGCCCAGTTTGAATAAGATCTTTGATGGCGTATCTCGTAGAAAGGATCACCCCGCCAGGTATTTTTATCGATCTTTATCTTCTTCTGATAGATGGGATCCCAGTTATAGCGGGTATTCGCTTTATATGGCATCAGAGTCAACATCACTTTCGGTTTAGGCAACGCTTCAGGAAGCGATTCGTCAGGCATCATCCAGCTTTTCTCCTCCGACATCCGGGGAGTACCCACTGCGCTTCCGAAATCAATCGACTTCACAGCATCCATATTTAAATGCAACTCCTGGTCACTCTCCAGCAATTTCTTCAAATGCAAAGAATCTTGCGCCGTCCATACTTGCGAATATGCAAATACAGCGGTCAGGCACAGTGCCATCGTTGTTATAAACCGTTTTAATCCATCCATCCTTTTTACTCTTTCATTACCTATATTTCGGAGCACTTCATATACATTTGCACGTATAAGAGGCTATCTTTTGAGCGTAATAATCCCCCTGTCAGCAGCAAAAGACTACTGATACAAACAAATGTTCCCACATGAATGTTTCCTATTTTTTACTTTCCGAAGGCTCCTCCCCCTTTATTACCACCAACGATAACCCGATCCACAAAGCGGCTCATCGTAGCACGGATCAATTGTCCATCTCGTTTTCGGATATTGGCGTTCTTCCCACCAACTACGATAACAAGCGGCTGCATCGAGTACTTCCTCATCGGTCAGGAAATAGATTGCTTCATAATTTTCAGCATTCGCCAATACCATTTTGCAACCTAATGACGGAGGTGTGCCCTGACGGATAGATTCAATCACCCAAAGCATACACTCACCCAACCGAATCTTACCGTTGTTCATATTATAAACCGACGGAAAAGAAGGGATAATAGTCAGATCTTCTGCATATTTTAAAAGTTCGGGGATATCCTCTTCCGTGAAATGAGGAACCTCCACCACCCCTTTTTCATTCTTCATCTTGTACGTACCCGACTTCAATTGCTTCACAAAAAGAGCAACATCCGGATTGTTATAATCCATTTCTTCGCTGGTGCATCCTGTAAAGGATACGATCAGGCAAACAGCCATCCACAGCATTAGTAGTGTTTTTTTCATTTTCATAAGGATTAATACGTCATGCGAAGTCCGCAAAGTAAATTAAAATTAGTCGGCCGTTTCGTTCGTACCGTAGCCAATTTCGAATCTGTCTTGAAATGATGCGAAACTCCGGGTTCGGCAAAAACAGCAAGTCGGTCATTAATCTTATAGTTGATTCCAATACCGGCAGTCACTGCCAGCTGGATAGGTTCTTCTTTAAAACTGTTGTCCGGTGCACCGGCAATACATTTATCGGCTATTCCTCCCACAGTGGCGTAAAGGTCGATTTTTTTCGTATCCACCAACGTCACGTTCACTTTAACGGGGATTCCCAGATAGTGCAAGTGTTGCCCTGCAGAACGGAGGTTCGAATAGAGCAGTCCGGTTTCTATGCCGAGAAAATCGTTCACCTTACGTTCTACCGTCACCCCTGCGGAAACCGGCATTTTATAAGTACCGTTATCTGCCGGAAGTGCTGTACCCACTTGAACTTTCATCGCCCAACGATGCTTTTTCACTGCTTTGGGTTGAGACATATTGACATTCGATTGTTCTTCCGGAGCAACAGATGATTCTGTATGACCGTTTGTTGCCTGCCAATAACCATTATGCCCCTGATTGCCATATCGGTTGCCATTTCCCGTAGAAGTAGTGGAAGAAAAAGAAAACGACATGGAGAAAGTGATAGAAAGAGAATCTTCTTCCTCTGTATATTGCGACAGCATACCGTAAGATTTCGGAGCCGGTTTCGGCAACACCGGTTCTACCGGCAACGGCAACTGATTGACGCGTATTCCATCTCCATCCATCTGTCCTCCATTCGTCACGGCTATCTTTGTAAACGCTTCTTCCATTTCTTCCTTTGGAGAGAAATACAAAAAAGTAGCCGACGAGGCTGCCAAAACAAGCAATACAGATGCCGCAGCCGCCACACGGAAGAGCAGAATCCGACGACGATGCTGGCAAGCCACAGGAATTTCCTGCGAGAGCTCTTCCCAAAAGCCATCCCGTACACTCATCCCGGCATCAGCGAGACGCGTGCGAAACAGATCGGTTATTTCATCATTTTCTTTCTTCATGATTCCTATACTCTTTAATTCTTTTTGCTAACAAATATTTGGCCCGGTGCAACTGCGAAGTAGATGAATGCTCTTTAATATGAAGCATCTTGGCTATCTCCTTGTGCGATTTCTCTTCAAACACATAAAGGTTGAAAACGGTTCGGCAACCATCCGGCAATTCGGCAATAAAAGCCATCAACTGCTCTTCGGAGATTCCAGCCCCTCCTCCCGAATCCGATATATCCGGTATATCGGGAAGCTGCTCTTCATGCACTACCAACTGGCTGACTCGTTTCTCCCGTCGCAGGAAATCGAGTGATTGAGTAACCATCACCCGGGTAATCCATGTACAAAGTGAAGACTCACCCCGGAACGAAAAGTTGGTAAAAATCTTGATGAAACCGTCATGCAGTACATCGTGCGCCGCATCCATATCGCCCGTATAGCGGAAACATACCGCCAGCATCTGCTTGGAATAGAGGGTGTAAAGTTCCTTTCGGGCTGAATCCTTTCCTGCCCGACAGCCCTTTATCAGTTCTATCTCGTTTTCCAAAGTCAATTACTTTTTTAAAAAATCGAACGTATGTCTGCGTCGTTTGCTCATTAGACGCGAGAGTTTGAGGAATGCTGCAATGGATATTGCTAAAAGAAGTTAAAGGATAGATAATAATAAACGGGAAAGAAAAAACGGTGAACGATAAACGGTAAATGATGAACAAAGCTGCGCATAATCATGCTACAAAATATCCACCGTTTACTGTTTGTCGTTCACCGTTTACAGTTCACCGCTTATTATACTATCAGCATGCTTTGAAACTCATGTCCAGTCCTTTCACTGAATGAGTCAAAGCTCCTACAGAGATGAAGTCTACGCCACATTCGGCATACTCACGGAGAGTATCAAAGGTGATACCACCCGAAGATTCGGTTTCGTATTTGCCTGCTACCATCTCTACTGCTTTCTTTGTCATTTCGGGAGTGAAGTTATCAAACATGATGCGGTCTACTCCGCCGAGATCAAGAACTTGCTGCAGTTCGTCGAAGCTGCGGACTTCTATTTCTATTTTCAGGTCTTTGCCTTTTTCCTTGCAATATTCTTTGGCACGAGTGATGGCTTTGTCGATACCTCCGGCGAAGTCCACATGATTGTCTTTCAGAAGAATCATGTCGAACAGACCAATACGATGGTTTACTCCGCCACCGATTTTCACTGCCATTTTTTCGAGGATACGCATACCGGGAGTTGTTTTGCGGGTATCAAGCACACGGGTATTTGTTCCTTCCAATACCTTTGCATATTTACGGGTCATTGTTGCAATACCGCTCATACGCTGCATCACGTTCAACATCAGGCGTTCGGTTTGAAGTAAAGATTGCACTTTTCCTTCCACTACCATTGCTACATCACCCGGTTTCACTTCTGTTCCGTCATTAATAAACACTTCCACTTTCATGGTAGGATCAAAACGGTTGAAGATTTCTTTAGCTACTTCGATGCCAGCCAACACACCGGCTTCTTTGATAAGCAATTTTGATTTTCCCATTGCCGTAGCGGGAATACATGAAAGGGTGGTATGATCGCCATCACCTATATCTTCTGCAAAAGCAAGATCGATCAACTTGTCGATCAGTTCTTTTTCCTTATTCATTGATCTTGTCAATTCTTATTTGATGTATTAAATATTGATTCTGCACTTTCTTCAGGAAGCAGTTCACACGAAAGTTCCCATTAGTAGTAGCCAACGTACCGATAACGAAACTCGATTCGTCTCGTTTTCCCTGATGGTTCACGTTAAATCCGCTGACTTTATTCTCCGTAAAGAATTCCTGCATCATAGCTGTTGCTTTCTGCTTGTCAACGCTTGTCGAGCGACCTTGGAGCACCAGATTTACCTTGTCCCCCATATACTTACTTAGCTCTTGCGAGCTTCCTCTTTTAAATGCCGTTATCACTCCTGCCGGTATCTCTTGTGCCATCAGCAACGAGAGAGAAAGAAGCAAAGTGGCCATTCCTACGAGCACTCGTTTTTTCATAAATACAAGCTTTTAAGTTGTAGTTTAAAGGCTTAAACTTTCAACTAATGATAGGCAAAGGTAAGCATTAATTGCAGAATAACATAAAAAATGCCTATTTTTGTGCAATAATCAGAATTGTAGACATATGAAAACAACCCTGCTCGTCGTAGGACGAACCGTAGAACAACACTATATAACTGCCATCAACGACTATACACAGCGCACCAAACGCTATATTACGTTTGATATGGAAGTGATTCCCGAACTGAAAAACACCAAGAGTCTTTCAATGGAAGTGCAGAAAGAAAAGGAAGGGGAACTGATATTGAAAGCTCTCCAACCGGGCGACGTGGTGGTATTGCTCGATGAGCACGGAAAAGAAATGCGTTCTCTGGAGTTTGCCGAATATATGAAGCGAAAAATGAACACGGTCAACAAACGACTGGTATTCATTATCGGAGGACCTTATGGCTTTTCTGAAAAAGTTTATCAAGTGGCACACGAAAAGATTTCAATGTCCAAGATGACTTTCTCACATCAGATGATCCGGCTGATATTCGTTGAGCAGATTTATCGGGCGATGACTATATTGAATGGAGGGCCGTATCATCATGAATAAACTACATCCACAGAAATGCACCGTGAAAAATGAATTATACAATTAAAGAAGATGGATGTCATTATCCATTCTTCTCTTCTATATATAGTTTATTAAATACCTGCCGGAGTTCGTCTTCATTAGTAATCAAATTCCGAAGTTCTGCCAACCGTCCGGCATTATCCGATTGGGGTATCCACAACTTCAGATACCCTCCTTCTGCATATTTTTCAGTTAGATGTTTCCGAAAACGGGCATATTGCTCTTCTTTATCCATCTCCGGATAATGAGACAGCCCATATTGTACGGTACGACGCAAAGTAACTTCGGGATCAATAATTCGGTCAGCCTCGGCAACAATCATTCCATAGATCGTTCTGGGAGCCTGTTTATTAGAAGCCCGATGATCTTCTATCGCCTCTTTCATCTGCAACAGCTGTTCATCCGTAAACCAACGCCGCAAAGTTTCGTCGGCTAGCAACACTTTGCCGGAGGTTATATGATGAAATTCACGTCCTTCATACAACCCCAGGTCATGATAAGCAGCAATGACATAAACCATCGAATAATCGACTTCATAATGCGTCGCTAATTTCAGACTTTCCTCAATAACCTTTTCTACATGGTCAATTTGATGCGCTTTATCAAAGTTAGCGTATTGAGGGATAATACTTTGCCGAACATAGTTTTGCAATTCAGCAGGCACATGATGAGTCATATTCGATCTTTTTAGCTAGTGAATTCTTTTATTTATATTATTCCCGATTCATCAAACGATGTTCTGCCATCTGTTCGAACTTTGTTCCCGGACGACCATAATTAGCATACGGATAAATGGAAATACCACCACGAGGAGTAAATATTCCCGTTACTTCTATGTATTTGGGATTCATCAATCGGATAAGATCTTTCATTATGATATTCACACAATCTTCATGAAAGGCTCCATGACTGCGGAAACTGAAAAGATAGAGTTTCAAACTCTTGCTTTCCACCATTTTTATATCAGGAATGTAGCTGATACGTATTTCGGCAAAGTCCGGCTGTCCGGTAATAGGACACAGACTTGTGAACTCCGGGCAATTAAAACGTACCCAGTAATCATTTTCAGGATGCTTATTATCAAAGGCTTCCAGTACTTCAGGAGCATAATCTTGCTTATACTCGGTTTTTCTTCCTAATAAGGAAAGTTGGTCTTTTAATTCAGTCATTGCACTCGTTAACTACAACCTCTACCCTAAACAAAAAAATGCATTTCCTCTTTCACCTATCACCATCCAGCCTCAAACGCCTTATTCATCGAGGTTTCAGTGGTGAAGGATTCATTTCACAACCTATCACCCCATCTATCACCTATCACCATCAACTCTTAGCCCACGTTTGCTTTCTCCTCATCTTACTTGTTACACTTTGTTTCATTGCCTAAAACAAGGTGTTTCCCGCCTTGAAACAAAGTGTTTCATTACTTGGAACAAACTGTTTCAAGCCTTGAAACTAATAGTTTCAAGCGTTAGAAACTTTAGTTTCCTACTGGTGAAACTTTAGTTTCTCACCGATGAAACAACAGTTTCAAGCTGTTGAAACTAATCTAAGCCTATACATTCCGGATAGAAGCTACTATCTTTTATTAATTAGAACGTACCGGTGACAATAGATGTGACGGCAAAATGCCAAATTTAGCTGCTGTCACTACTTGCTGTCACAAACTAGATATCTTATAATCAAACATTTATCTACAAAAATGTGACAGATGACAGCAAAAAATACATTTTAATCTCTATGTAGAGATATTATTGATTCTTACTTTTTAAATACTTCTCCAATCCCTCCCGACGTAGTGTACAAGCCGGACAGTGCCCACAACCATCTCCCTGAACGCCATTATAGCAAGTCAGAGTCTCGGTGCGAATCAGTTCCAGCACTCCCAGTTCGTCGGCCAATGCCCATGTTTCTGCCTTATCAATCCACATCAAAGGGGTATGAATCACAAATTGTTCATCCATAGCCAGATTGAGAGTTACATTAAGAGACTTGATAAAGGCATCACGGCAATCGGGATAACCGCTGAAATCTGTTTGGGAAACTCCTGTTACCAAATGATTAATACCACGTTCACGGGCATATACTGCCGCAATACTTAGAAAAAACAGATTACGTCCCGGAACAAAGGTATTGGGAACGCTATCTGCTGGTTTTTCCTGATCCATCACCATCGTAGTATCGGTCAATGAATTATGACCTAACTGTCCGATAAAAGAAACATCCATCACATCAAATTCCACTTCTGCTTTCCGGGCTATCTCCCGTGCAAGCTCCACCTCTTTCTGATGCTTCTGACCATACAGGAAACTCAAGGCATATACTTTCTTAAAGTTGCGTTTTGCCCAAAACAAACAAGTAGTAGAGTCCTGTCCACCACTAAACACAACCAATGCTGCTTCTCTATTCATATTCTATCTTAAATATCTTTGACTTTCAATACATTATAGGAGATATCGGTATCATACACATCGCTACCGTCTATCTTCTTAATGGCTTTCACTACACGAATTGTCACCGGAAGGATAATAACTTCATACATGGATTTCAGCACAATCTGAATCCCCATCATGATAAGTAGTTCTTTCCAGGCAATAACTCCACCAAAAGCTACCGGGAAGAAAATCAATGAATCGGCAGTCTCACCTACAACAGTCGACCAGATGGCACGGGCCGAAAAGTTACGCCCCTGACTGGCTACTTTCATCTTACTCATCACATACGCATTGAGAAATGAACCTACCAGAAAAGCCATCAGACTGGCAGCCACAATACGGGGAGCCATACCGAACACAAAATTGAAATGTTCCTCGCCCTCCCAGAAAGGAGCAGCCGGAATGGCAACAGCTATCAACCCAAGAGCAACCACGAAGAAATTCATCGCAAAACCACTCCAAATGATGAGCCGCGCTTTCTTGAATCCCCAAACTTCGGCGATACAATCATTAATAATATAAGAAATAGGAAAAACCAATAATCCGGCTGTCACGGTCAGACTACCTACCTGGATTACTTTTGTTTCAAGAAGATTGGCTGCAATGAGACAGACATTAAACAGAATGCCCAGCAGCATAAAGGGTACAGATACTTTTTCTTTCATAATTCCTGTTTTTTACGTGGTGTTCTAGAATACACGACCGCTATTCACGGCATCATACATTTTTTATTCTTTCGGGGTGCAAAGGTAAAAAATAAAACTGGAATTATCACATTCATCTTACCAGAATCTGCCTTCCCGAAAATTGAAGAAAAAAATAAGCCTCCCCGTCAGTCGTCGTATTCTGACAGGAAGGCTCATCACTTTGACCTTAAAACACATCACTCAATCAGGCATCTGCATCAGGAGGAGAAATCTTTCAATTCCTCTTTTAACCGCTTACGGATGAAAAACAAACGGCTCTTTACCGTTCCCATTGGCAATCCTAATTTTTCGGCAATTTCTCTATACTTAAATCCGGCAACAAACATCTGGAAGGGAACTTTCATTTCTTCCGGTATGGAATGTATCACCCGGTACAGCTGTTTCATATCATAGGTAAATTCAAATCTGTCGGCATCTTCATCCTCGATCAAATGTTGTTGATTGATAGAATAACTGTCATCAATCAGATTCATTTCACGAACTGTACGGCGGTAGTTATTGACGAAAATGTTACGCATAAGCGTATACATCCATCCTTTCAGATTCTTGGTATACGTGAATTTTTCACGATTATCCAGCGCTTGCAACAGACAATCCTGTACCAAATCATTTGCAGACTCACGATCTGCTGTCAATTTATATGCGAAACGATGCAAATCCTGTTCCATCGCTAATATTCCTTGGGTAAAATCTACTTTTTCCATCGTCGTATTTCTTTTATCTAATTAGTACGGTACAAAGATCCGTTCTTTTAGAATCATTATAAATAGCAATTCTTCCGATTAGTTTGGCAATTTTTCCTTTGCCCCTCTCAACCATTTCTTTTTTTAGTTGTTCATTGGGCATTCACCTAAAACTTAACTGATAATGAAAACAAGCTTTAAAATGGTAGCTATGCTACTGGGGATAGGAATTTTCCCCCTCTGTGCCTATGCACAACAGAAGGTAGTCATCGAAGATGAAGAACCGAATTCTATCATGTTTGTTTCGAAGAACAAAGCAGGAGATGAAATCATCCGAATCATGAACGACCGTTCACAGATGCGTTTCCATGACCCGAATGCTCCCCGTTTCCTGCTCACCGACCAGAAAGGGAAATTTGCCCTGGGTATCGGAGGATATGTTCGTGCAACAGCAGAGTATGACTTTAACGGTATCGTAAATGATGTCGATTTCTATCCGGCATTGATTCCACAACGCGGAAGCGGCAATTTTGCCAAGAATCAATTCCAGATGGATATCACCACTTCTACCCTATTCCTCAAACTGGTAGGACGTACGAAACATCTGGGAGACTTCGTTGTCTACACAGCCGGAAACTTCCGGGGTGACGGAAAAACCTTTGAATTGCAGAATGCTTATGCACAATTCCTCGGTTTCACGATCGGATACAGCTACGGTTCGTTCATGGATCTCTCCGCACTGCCTCCCACCATCGACTTTGCAGGTCCTAACGGATCAGCCTTTTACCGCACTACGCAATTGAGCTATATGTGCGATAAGTTGAAAAACTGGAAATTCGGCGTTTCGATGGAAATGCCTTCAGTAGACGGTACAACCAACAATGACTTGTCTGTCAACACCCAACGAATGCCGGACTTTGCCACTTCCGTACAGTATAACTGGAATAGTAGCAGTCACGTTAAATTAGGTGCTATTGTCCGTAGTATGACTTACTCAAGTAACGTTCATGAGAAAGCCTATTCCGCCACCGGATTCGGTCTGCAAGCATCTACAACCTTCAATATTACGAAGAAATTACAGGCATTCGGACAGTTTAATTATGGAAAAGGTATCGGATCTTACCTGAACGATTTAAGTAATCTAAACGTAGATATCGTTCCCGATCCTGATAATGAGGGAAAAATGCAGGTTCTCCCAATGTTGGGATGGTATGCAGGGTTGCAATACAACCTTTGTCCGAGCATCTTTATATCCGGTACATATAGTTTATCCAGACTTTATTCTGAAAACGGATATCCAAGTGAAAATCCGGAATCCTATCGCAAAGGACAGTATTTAGTGGCTAATGCTTTCTGGAATGTAAGCAGTAACCTGCAAGTGGGCGTAGAATATTTAAGAGGATGGCGTACTGATTTCAGTTCTTCAACCCGCCACGCCAACCGGTTGAATATGCTGGTACAATATTCTTTCTAAACTAACATAGAACAGTAAAACAAAAAAGCCGTCTCAACATCATGTTCGAGACGGCTTTTATATACATATAAAGGATTAGAAATTTAGAACTTATAGTTCACGCTCACACCAAATACTTTATTGGTACGGCTATAAACGTCTTTATCGATAGATGCACCTAATCCACGTACATTTTCTTTAGTGTAATCACTATACGTAGTCCAGAAATAAGCAACATCAAGGCTCAATGCCTGCGTGAAATTAATACGGCCTCCGAAGCCAACTGAATAAGAATCACAAGAGAAACTTGTATCCGATTGGAAAGCATCGCTCAATCCGTAGTCTGTTTTCTGATATCCTCCACTGACGGTGAACAGTTTATTGATATCCCATTCAACACCTGCCAAGTACTCGTGTGTACCATGTTTCAGTGTTTTCTGTTTACCATCCGCCATACCGGCATTCTTATCATCAAAGAAGTGATATTCTACTGAAGCTCTCAATGACGGCAAAATCTCATAACTTGCAGCTAAAGAAAGCATAGCAGGAAGATCACTCGGAGTGTTCACACCATTCTGATAAGGTGCCATAAAATCTGCGGCAGCAGCTGGAGCAATTATTTCATGTGTATCATTCTCAATATTCATATTGGCTTTGAACTCATACTTTGCAGCCAGATTCAACTTACCGAACTTAGCATCAATACCAATAATCGGTGTCAATCCCCAACCTGTCTGATCACAGTCCAGTTTAAGTTTTGCATCATTCAGCTGCTGCGATTTTTGCAATGCTACCTGTTTTGCCTCATCTAAAGACATACCGCCAAGCATAAGTTGTTTTACGATCTCAGCACCCAACTGTTCTGCTACACCCTCTTTCAAATTGATATCAAGGAAACCTTTATAGCCACCCGTAAAATAATTCATACGTGCACCTGCAAAAACTGCGAAGTGCTCATTTATTTTATAGCTTGCTCCTAATTGAAAACCATAAATATACTGACGACCTTCCATAGCCGAATTGATAGTATATTGATTAGGAGACAGCATCCCCTGACCTATTGTATTTACCAGACTAATGGCAGCCGCATCAAACATTGGTAAACCTTTGTCAAATGAAGCTTTTCCGCCACCACCTACAATGGCAAAGCTACCGGAAAATGCCCAGTCACCTTTTTTATATACAGCATGTATAGAAGGAATAACGGGAGCAGAAGCTTTTCCTTCATACTTACGTACAGTATTCTGTCCGTCCATGGTCCATAGAGGACTTGTTGCAGCGATATCACGGGTCTGATATGCACTTTGAATAGTAAGTGCTACTTGAAGACCATCTTTGGGAAGAAATGCCAGTCCGGCAGGATTACTATAAACTCCATCAACATCGATGGAAGCGCCGCGGGCTATCATGCGTAAGAAAGCAGCATTCTGATTCGTATTGGTTAGATAATCTCCGGCAAAAGTTGGAATTGAAACGATCAACATTGCAAGACCAATCAACGAAATTTTTCTCATCTAAATCTTTTTTAAAATTATTTCGGCGCAAAGATATAATAATATTGCACAGGGAGCACACATTTGTGCATTTATTTTCATTTATCCGCCATTTTAATTGAAAAATCAAACTGTTTCTAATGAAACAATCTGTTTTTCGAATGATGGATTGATTAAACAAATTCGCCTGCTCCAACGTTTAATATTATATAATTTATAGAATAATATTATGGCCTATACAATTGCATTTTTCGGCACAAAGCCTTATGATGAGTCCTCTTTCAATGACAAAAACAAAGAGTTCGGGTTTGAGATACGCTACTACAAAGGGCATCTGAATAAGAACAACGTACTACTGACACAAGGAGTGGATGCTGTCTGTATCTTTGTGAACGACGTTGCCGACGCAGAAGTAATCCGTGTGATGGCAGCCAACGGAGTAAAACTATTGGCACTACGCTGTGCCGGATTTAATAATGTAGATTTAGATGCTGCCGCCGCTGCCGGAATTACCGTAGTACGGGTTCCTGCCTACTCTCCTTATGCCGTTGCAGAGTACACCGTAGCTCTTATGCTATCGCTAAACCGAAAAATTCCCCGTGCTTCCTGGCGTACCAAAGACGGTAATTTCTCCCTGCACGGTCTGATGGGATTCGATATGCACGGAAAAACTGCAGGAATCATCGGCACAGGCAAAATCGCGAAAATACTGATTCACATCTTAAAAGGCTTTGGAATGAACATATTGGCTTACGACCTCTATCCGGACCATAACTTCGCCCGTGAAGAACAAATAGTTTATACTTCATTGGACGAACTATATCACAATTCGGATATCATCTCCTTACATTGTCCGCTCACCGAAGCGACCAAATACCTGATTAATGACTACTCTATCAGCAAAATGAAAGACGGAGTAATGATTATCAATACCGGCCGTGGACAACTGATTCATACCAACGCACTGATCGAAGGATTGAAGAACAAAAAAATAGGTTCTGCAGGACTGGACGTATATGAAGAAGAAAGTGAATACTTCTACGAAGATCAATCCGACCGTATTATCGACGATGATGTACTCGCCCGCTTACTTTCATTCAACAATGTGATCGTCACTTCTCATCAAGCTTTTTTCACACATGAAGCGATGGAGAATATTGCTGCGACCACCCTGCAAAACATAAAAGATTTTATCAATCATAAGCCTTTGCTAAATGAAGTGAAGAAATAAAACTTTTAGGCTCCTTTCTTTGTTTACAAAACATATAAACAAATAAGAGAAAGGACAGATTTTATGAAAAAAGTAATACATAAAGCAGATACAAGAGGACATTCCCAGTATGATTGGTTGGATAGTTACCATACTTTTAGTTTTGACGAATACTTCGACTCCAATCGTATCAACTTCGGTGCCCTTCGCGTATTGAATGATGACAAAGTTGCACCCGGAGAAGGTTTTCAGACTCACCCGCATAAGAATATGGAAATCGTCTCCATCCCTCTGAAAGGACATCTGCAACATGGAGATAGCAAGAAGAACAGCCGCATCATTACTGTTGGAGAAATTCAGACAATGAGTGCCGGAACGGGAATCTTCCACAGTGAAGTGAATGCAAGCCCTGTAGAACCGGTAGAATTCCTGCAAATCTGGATTATGCCGAGAGAACGGAACACCCGTCCCGTTTATCAGGATTTCAGTATCACAGAGTTGGAACGTCCGAATGAACTGGCAGTCATCGTATCTCCCGACGGCAGTACACCTGCTTCCCTTTTACAAGACACCTGGTTCTCAATCGGTAAAGTAGAAGCCGGAAAGAAATTGGGTTATCACATGCATCAAAGTCATGCAGGTGTCTATATTTTCCTCATTGAGGGAGAAATTGTTGTAGACGGCGAAGTGTTGAAACGCCGCGACGGTATGGGTGTTTACGATACCAACAGTTTCGAACTGGAGACATTGAAAGATTCACATATTCTATTAATAGAAGTACCTATGTGATTCCATCATTAGAAATTAAGAACTAAAAACTGCCAGATAATCTTATGGCGAAATTGAACATAGCAGATATCCGACAGGAATATACGAAAGGCGGGTTGCGGGAAAATGAACTTCCCGGCGACCCGCTTTCGCTTTTCAGTCGTTGGCTACAAGAAGCAATTGACGCAGAGGTGGATGAACCAACTGCTGTCATTGTAGGAACTGTATCTCCTGAAGGGAGACCGTCCACGCGTACCGTATTATTAAAAGGGCTCCATGATGGAAAATTTGTCTTCTATACCAATTATGAAAGCCGTAAAGGCAGGCAATTGGCACAAAATCCGTATATCTCCCTCTCTTTTGTGTGGCACGCCCTCGAAAGACAAATACATATAGAGGGGATAGCGACGAAAGTTCCTCCGGAAGAATCGGATGAATATTTCCGGAAACGTCCTTATAAAAGTCGGGTCGGTGCACGAATTTCTCCCCAAAGTCAACCTATAATAAGCCGAATGCAATTAATACGGTCTTTTGTCAGGGAGGCAGCCCGGTGGATCGGAAAAGAAGTGGAGAGGCCTGATAATTGGGGCGGATATGCCGTTACCCCTACAAGGATTGAATTCTGGCAAGGACGCCCCAACCGTCTGCATGACCGTTTTCTATATACCCTACAATCGGACGGGGAATGGAAAATCAGTCGTCTTGCTCCTTGATTTCGTCGATTTTTCTTGGCAACTCCAACTAGAATACGTAATATTGCAACTATAAAATAGTCAGCTTATGACATTGGATTATATTTATCACAGCGGTTTCGCCATCGAAATGGAAGGTGTAACCGTTATCATCGATTACTACAAAGATTCTTCCGAAACGGAACATAACCGGGGAATCGTACATGATTATCTCCTGCAAAGGCCGGGTAAGCTATATGTATTGGCCACCCATTTCCATCCCGACCACTTTAACCGTGAGATATTGACCTGGAAAGAACAACGCCCCGACATTCAATATATTTTCTCCAAAGATATCTTGAAGTCCCACCGTGCCAAAGCCGAAGATGCTTTCTATATTAAGAAAGGAGAAACATACGAAGACGAGACAATTCGTATCGATGCTTTCGGCTCAACGGATGTCGGCAGTTCGTTCCTGCTTCACCTGCAAGATTGGAGTATTTTCCATGCCGGCGACTTGAACAACTGGCATTGGAGTGAGGAATCTACTGAAGAAGAGATCCGAAAAGCCAATGGTGATTTCCTTGCAGAAGTTAAATATTTAAAAGAAAAAGCGCCAAACATCGATTTAGTACTATTCCCGGTGGATCGGAGAATGGGAAAAGATTACATGAAAGGGGCAAAACAGTTCATCGAACAAATAAAAACTACTATATTTGTGCCCATGCACTTCAGTGAAGATTATGAGGGGGGAAATGCGCTTCGTAGTTTTGCTGAAAATGCCGGATGCCGTTTTATCAGCATCACCCATCGGGGCGAAAGTTTTGAAATTACCAAATAAACACATGATAATTATGAATAAATTTACGATTCTGTTTCTTACCCTGTTCCTTGCATTGCCGATGGCGATGAAGGCAGATTCTGCAAAAGAGAAGAAAGACGACACCAGGTACCTTGTAGGAGCTGTTCCTGAAGTAGATGGTAAAGTAGTATTTTCCAAAGAGTTCCAGATTCCCGGAATGAGTCAGGCACAAATCTACGACACAATGACAAAGTGGATGGACGAACGTCTGAAAGAAAATAAAAATATTGATAGCCGCATTGTTTTCTCTGACGAAGCAAAGGGGACAATTGCCGGTGTTGGAGAAGAATGGATTGTTTTCAGTTCCAGTGCTCTGTCATTAGACCGCACACTGGTCAACTATCAGATTACCGTTACCTGTAAACCCGGCAACTGCCTGGTAGAGCTTGAGAAAATCCGTTTCACTTATCGCGAAACAGAGAAATACAAAGCGGAAGAATGGATTACTGATAAATATGCGCTCAATAAAGCAAAGACCAAATTAGTGCGCGGCCTGGCTAAATGGCGTAGAAAAACTGTAGACTTCGCAGATGATATGTTTATGGATGTAGCAGTAGCTTTCGGAGCACCTGATACTCGTCCGAAGACAGAGAAAAAGAAGAAAGAAGAAGAGCAACAAAAACCATCTGTTGTGGCCGCTGCCGGCCCGATCGTTATCGGTCAGGGGGGTAAAGTTACTACTACCGAATCTGCTCAAACCACCATTCCTGCGGCTACTTTGACTCCTGCCACTCCGGCTACCAAAGTTGCATCCGACGCATCCGGTTATACAGAAATTGATTTAAAACAAATTCCGGGCGAAGTATATGCCTTAATGGGAAGTGGTAAATTAGTAATCAGTATTGGAAAAGATGAGTTCAACATGACCAATATGACTGCAAATGCAGGTGGTGCATTGGGGTATCAATCAGGAAAAGCTGTTGCATATTGCACACTTTCACCCGATCAACCTTATGATGCTATAGAAAAGGCAGACAGCTATACACTGAAATTGTATGCTCCGAACCAAACAACTCCTTCAGCTGTTATCGAATGTAAGAAAATGCCTTCACAGACAACTCCGCAAGCCGGACAACCCCGTACCTATGTTGGAGAAATTGTGAAACTCTTAATGAAAAAATAAGGAAAATTGCAACAATGGAAATAAAAAGTAAATTTGACCATTTTAATATCAACGTTACAAACCTGGAGCGGAGTATCGCTTTTTATGAGAAAGCACTCGGCTTAAAAGAACATCATCGGAAAGAAGCATCCGACGGTTCATTCACACTGGTTTACCTGACAGATAATGAAACTGGTTTCCTATTGGAATTGACATGGCTCAAAGATCATACTGCTCCATACGAACTGGGGGAAAACGAAAGTCACCTATGTTTTCGTGTAGCCGGTGATTACGATGCAATCAGGGCCTATCACAAAGAAATGAATTGTGTATGTTTTGAGAACACTGCCATGGGGCTTTATTTCATTAATGACCCGGATGATTACTGGATTGAAATACTTCCACAGAAGTGATTTTATATAAAAAGTGGGGGCAGGATAATTATCCTGCCCCCACTTTTTATATCAGAATATGATCCGTTTATTGCTACGATCTTTATTTTTTATGTCGGCTAGCTCTTTTCTTCCGGATATCTGCTTTCATCTTCGCTGCACCCGAACCATGCTGTCCACGAATATACGTCGCTTTTTTCGCTTTCGTTTTCACCTTTTCCTCTTCTTTTGGCTTATCTTTCTTACCTTTAAAAACGATGCCACCCATGATTGCTTCTTCTATACTCATATAATCATTTATTAGTATTCAACATTTCCGATGGCAAAGATAACCCTTTTCTACGGATTTATTTATCTTTGCAAAGTTAACAATCGTAACCACCAATGGCAACAACAATTCTTTCTGCAGAAAAGGACCCGATGGGAGCCGCTATTTCTGACTATTTCAACCATCACAGAGCTGATCGTTTGCGGGTATTTTCTTCTCAATTCGAAGAAGATGAAATTCCCGTCAAAGAACTGTTTCGTAGTATACAGTCTATGCCTATACTAGAGCGTACCGCCCTGCAAATGGCTACTGGACGGATTTTGGATGTAGGTGCCGGAAGTGGTTGCCATGCGCTGGCACTTCAGGAAATGGGAAAAGACGTATGCGCCATTGATATTTCTCCCTTATCTGTCAAAGTAATGAAACAACGCGGAGTGAACGATCCCCGTCTCATCAACCTTTTTGATGAAACATTTTCCGAAACATTCGATACGATCCTAATGCTCATGAATGGTTCCGGAATCATCGGACGGCTGAATAATATGCCCGGATTTTTCCAACGGATGAAACGTATTCTCCGCCCCGGTGGATGCATATTTATGGATTCCAGTGATTTGCGTTATCTTTTTGAAGAGGAAGACGGTAGCATAGTCATCGATCTGGCCGGAGATTACTACGGAGAGATCGACTTCCAAATGCAATATAAAGATGTAAAAGGAGACACATTCGACTGGTTATATGTAGATTTCCAGACTCTTAGCTTATATGCTTCCGAATGTGGTTTTAAGGCAGAATTGATAAAAGAAGGCAAACATTACGATTACCTGGTCAAACTTAGCATTGCTTGAAAATGCATCTTCATATAGTGACGGTATGCACTCCGGATAGCGTCACTATATAACCAAAATAGTAACGCCATCACATCAGGATAGCGTTACTATTTTTATATACTCATACATGTTCCGTTAGAAACATCTGATGAAGGTTTTCTTTTATTTCAGCATTTCATTAATTGCCTGCACAAGAGAAGCAAACTCTTCCTCATTATATAAACGAGTCAGCTTTACAATTTTTCCTTCCTTATCAATCAACACGTTTCTCGTTATTCCGGATTCACGTAATGCATATTTCGCAAAGATATCAGCTCCCGGATCCAGTCCTAACGGATAAGTGACTCCGGTAGATTTTGCAAAAGCCAGTACTTTGTCAAGCGGTTCGTCACGATCAATGCCAATCAGAGCAAAGTCTGCATTATTTTTATGCTTCAACCAAATATCCTTCTCGATAAACGGCATTTCTTTACGGCAAACTCCACACCAGCTTGCAGTGAACTGCAACATGACAACTTTACCACGAAGGGAAGATAAACTCACTTGTTTCCCATCTGTCAAGGTAATTGTGAAATCCGGAGCCATCTCTCCTACCCGAACAATATATCCTGTACTATCTGCCTGAACAGATTTTGCATCCGCAGTTACTTCTACACTATCTGTTGCAACTTCAACATTCGCCGTTCCTTTCTTCTGTCCGGAACAAGCCCATATACCTATGGCTAAAAGCGCCACACTACATACATTCATAATTTTCATTTTCATCTAATCATTGGTAACTTTGCAAATATAAAAAAAGTATGTGATGTATTTGCATTTTTAAAAGAAATTCATACCTTTGCACCCGCAAAAGAAAAACGCCTCTTTAGCTCAGTTGGCCAGAGCACGTGATTTGTAATCTCGGGGTCGTTGGTTCGAATCCGACAAGAGGCTCTCCAGAATGAATGCTGTTTATCACATCAGATAAGCAGCATTTTTTATTAATATCTTCTTTAAGATTTTTGCTTACGAAATACTACCATACCCACAGCCAACAAAATTAAAAGAACTCCAATAGCACTATTCAGGGTAAACAGTTCTTTAAAAACAAAGACACCGATCACAACGGCTGTCAGTGGTTCCATCGCACCTAAAATAGAAGTCAGTGTAGGTCCCGCATACTTAATTGCCCGTACCAAAGTTATATTGGAAATAGCCGTAGCCGGCAATGCAAGTCCTAAAATAATCAGCCATATATAACCGTCTGTCACCAGATGAAGCCCGGAAGTTGCCATAGCTCCTATCAGATAGAGAACAGCTCCCATCCCCATAACATAACACGTCAGTACAGTGGAATTGATTTGAGCGGCTCGTGTTGTTCGAACCCCAATGATGTATCCTCCGTAAGAAAAGACAGAAATGCAAGCCGCCACCAATCCTACTATTGTATGACCACTTTTCGCCTCCAACTCTCCCGATGACAGTAAAGCCGCACCAAACAAAGACATTAAAACAGCAAGCATCACCAAAAGAGATTTCTTTTCGTGAAAGAAAAACATCATTGCCAATGATACAGCCAACGGATACATAAAATGAATAGTCGATGCTACCCCCGTAGCTATATTCTGATAGGCAATGAGCAAACTGAATGAGGTGGTTGCCCGCAACAAACTTAATAAGAAAACGACTAACAAATCTTTCTTTGCCAGCCGGAAATTACATCCCGAACACCATCCAAACAGTGTCAATACAATAGCAGCCACTCCCCAACGATAAGAAAGCACCTCGAAAGCCGAAAAACCGGCCAACAACAGAGTTATAGAAAAAAACGGAGCCAGCCCAAAAGTGGAGGAGGATACCGCCGCATAAAGTATACCTTTAATACGATTCATCGATATATTCAACTAATTCCAGATATTCACAATGCAAAGATTATAAATATTTCTTTAATGCCACCATTAATTTCATTTTTTCAATCGGCTTAACCAGATATTCATTACAGCCGGCCTTTATTGCAGCAATCCGGTCAGAATCGAAAGCATGGGCGGTAAGTGCGACGATAGGCAAACTAGCATTAAATTTACGTATTTCAGCTGTAGCCTTCAAACCATCCAGTACTGGCATTTTCATATCCATCAGCAACAAATCGACATGTCGGCTACGCGCTATTTCCACTGCCTTTTGCCCATTCTCTGCATGCAGTAAATCATAATGATCCTTTAGGATAGTAGACACCAGCTGATAATTACTTTGTATATCTTCAGCTATGAGAATTGTTTTCCGACCGGCACTCTTCTCCATCACTTCGTCATTCGCACCAAACTCTTCTCCGGAGATATTCTCTTCTTTCTTCTCTTCTACCATAGAAAGTGTATCGACTTCACAAGGTAAAAATGCCCAAAACAGCGATCCTTCATTGTGTACCGATTCAAAGCCGACTTTACCTCCCATAGCTTCTGCAATTGCCTTGCAAATAGAAAGTCCAAGTCCGGTACCTTGAGCAAACTCATCAAGTTTCTCAAAACGCTGGAATACTTTTCCTTTTTTATCATCAGCTATACCAATACCGGTATCTTTCACATAAAAATAGACGCCTCCATCCTTACATGCATATCCCATTTTAATAGAACCTTTTGAAGTATATTTGATAGCATTAGTGACATAATTCGTTATAATTTGTGTCACGCGATTACGGTCCAGAGTTACCCGGCAACAGTGATAAGGATTGATTTCAGTCAACACGATATCCGGATTCTTCAGGCGCTGCTTCATGGAAGTAAACATGTTTTCAAAATGTTCGGATAAGTCGAACGGTTCGTATTTCAGTTCTACCGAACCGGCTTCCAGCTTGGATAAATCAAGTATATCATTTATCAGTTTTAGCAATAACTCATTATTACTATTAATAATCTGGATATAGTCCGCCTTTTCTTCTTCTCCGGCATAAGCCATCAACTCCGAAAAACCTACAATAGCATTCAAGGGAGTACGGATTTCATGACTCATATTCGCCAGGAACGCAGATTTCAATTTATCAGACTGCTCTGCCTGATGTTTGGCTTCCTGCAATTCCTTAATCATTTTTTCACGTTCCGTTACATCATCCACGCGAATTACAACACCATCTACAGATCCATCTTCAAGAACTACAGGAGTGGCAAACACTTCAACGGTATGCGCACTGTCCAGTGGGAATTTTATCTGTTCTGTCTGTAATGAAACGAACGCACGCTGCATCACACAATTTTCACAGGGAGAAGTACGATTATGCGCACTCTTATAGCAAAGCTCACCCTTCTTGTAAGCCTCAAAAGAAAGACTTTTCGAGCATAACGAGATATTCTCCCATTGGACCACATATTCCTTCGTAATGTAAGCTAATCCTGAATTAGTATTATTAAGAACCAGTTCATTCTGCCGTACCAAAGCGTCCTGTATTTCTTTATTCTTCAGTAAGGTCAATTCAGTCTGCTTATAAGAATCAATATTCTGCGTCATGCCGAACAGATACTTATAAGGAGCATCGTTCAAAGTAGTGGTTTCAACAAGGCCACGTGTCTCCCACCATTGATAAATGCCATCTCCTTTAAAGTCAACGCGGTATTCCACATCCCATACACCACTTCCTAGTTCTACCGTCTTTTGCAAAGTTTCAGCAAACTTTTGTCGGTCATCAGGATGTACCAAAGTCAGATATTTCTCGACCGAATTAATTTCTGATGCCTTTTTCCCATTTTTATCAAAACCTTCACCGAAACTCACCCTGTTCTTAGCCGGCTCGAAAAACCAGGTGAAGGCATTCATCGCTTCCATAGTGACAGTTAACAGCTGTGCACGACGTTTCTGTTCATTTTGTAAACTCTGATCCCAGCGGGTATTTAACAGAAAGCGCTTTCCATCATCTTCAATTATACTTTTGCGAACAATAGTATCATAGCTGCGTCCATCTTTCAATATAATACGTTCCATTCCGAAATAAGGATTCCCCGTATTGTATACCTCTAAATCTGTTTTCTGAATCCGCTCTACTTCTTCTTCACTCAGCACATCATAAGTAGTTTTATCTTCACTGGTACCAAACATGAGCTTACTCTCTTCATTGCAAAAAACATAGCGGAAATCATTCTCTACATCTTTAATATGAACAGATAACGGAAGATTATTTAATATATTATAGAAGAACTGCTGCTTTTTCTGCACCTCCGTATTATTCTTTCGGGTACCAACATATTTCAATACCTTCTTATTAGAATCAAATTCATAAGGAGCACCGCTTATCGTACAAAATTGCCAGGTTGAGCTATCCGGCAACATAACCCTGCTATCAAAAGAAAAAGAAAAGTCTTCCCCATTGCTCATTCTTTCCATTACTTCAGTAACCTGACTACGGTCATCCGGATGCAAAGTCTCCAGATATAGTGCCATACTAACTGGCTTAGACTGATCGTATCCATTCAGCGGTTCATTATCACTATAAAATAATTTGGCCACTGCATCAAATTCCCAAAACATGATGTTGGCTGCCTTCATAGCAAGCTCCGTTTTCCGGCGACTTTGACGGAGTACCTCTTCACTTTTCACAGTTTCTGTAATATCTTCAAAGATAAAAATGTAATTAACAAACTTGCCATCATTATCATAAAGAGGATTACCATTACATTTCAAATAGCAAGTCCGGGTACGCGTAGAGAAAAAGCGTTTATCGGTTCTCTGTTTATCGAAATCATACAAAAAACTCATCTGTACCGGAACACAACGACGAACTGCTTCCTTCACCACGTCAGGAACCACAGAATTTTCATTTATGTTGAGTTTATTACCAAGAAGCGTTTGCGAGTCAGCGCCAAAAATTCGGCAGAAGCTTTCATTACATCTTACCAGAGTGCCATCGGCTGTGAAGAAACCTATTCCAACAGGAAGTGAATTAAATACAGTTAGTAATTGTTTGTGTTCCATTTCTTTATCCTTGAATAACTTAGAAATAAATATTTTATCTCCGCACTATGCAAATATATACACTTTTACGATTATAATATGATTTTATAGCGAAAATATTATTGCCAGGCTATAATATACAATAAGGGGCTATCCACGATATTGTGAATACCCCCTATCTCAAATGACATCCCGTATATTATCATTTTAAAAAGTACATTTTAATACTCCTCAATGACTGTATTTCCAAAAATATCCTTTTTAATAATTTTCCCATGACCGTTACCATATTCAATTATTTCGTTTCCAAAAATATCTTTTTTAATGGTTGTTCTATTCCCCTTATCATCCTCGATAATAGTATTCCCAAAGATATCTTTTGTAATCGTCTTTCTATTACCTTTGTCATCGCGAATAATAGTATTTCCCAGAATATCTTTCTCTATAGTTTTTCTATTACCCTTATCGTCCCGGATAATGGTATTTCCTAGAATATCTTCTTCAATAGTCTTTCTATTGCCTTTATCATCACGAATAATGGTATTTCCTAGAATATCCTTTTCAATAGTCGTTCTATTACCTTTATCATCACGAACAATGAAATTTCCTAAAATATCCTCTTCGATAGTCGTTCTATTGCCTCTATCATCACGGATAATGATGTTCCCCAAAATATCCTTTTCAATAGTCTTTCTATTGCCTTTATCATCACGAATGATGATATTCCCTAAGATATCCTTTTCAATAGTCTTTCTATTACCATTATCATCACGAATAATGATATTACCTAAAATATCCTTTTCAACAGTCTCTCTCCCTTGGTCAACTCCCGAATACTCGTAATTATCTTCAACAAGATTTGTACCATAGCCCTTTATTATATAAGGAGCCAAAATAAACTGGGCAACAAACAGGATAAATAAAATCTTTTTCATGGCGTTTTTCTTTTGGTTTAGAACAAAAGTAACGCAGGAAAATCAGAATAAATAAGTGAATTCCATAATTGTCAGTAGGGAAAAACCTAAAATAAAGAATGGCTATCTATTGATATTAGCAAGACAAAGATTTATCTATATGACATCGAATTCTACTATCATAAAGGCCCCTAGTAATATAGAATAAAAATAACATAGAAAATCAAAAGAAACTATTCTATTTCTTTGATGCGTTCAACCTGCCTATTCAGAAAGTAATCAGCATATTCATTATAATTTTCTGTTTCATAAAACGCTATCAAGCCTTTTCGATAGTTCAGAATATCGGAATCCTTGGCTGAATACACAGGAATAATACCTGCATTCATCAAAGCAATACTTTCTATCATTCTTGCAGTCCGTTTATTCCCGTCAATAAAAGGTTGCAGACGGGCAAGATTACAATGCAGATATACGGATTTCTCTAATGGATTAGTAAATTCTTCCTGCTGAAAAAGTATCTCACTCAATTTACTTTTTATCTCCTGTTGATTCTTAGGTGGAATATATTCTGTACCACTGATACGAACACCACATGTTCGCAATGATTTTTAAACCACCAAAACAATACCTTTATTTCCAATTGATTAAAACTCCCTTAGCTTCGCTACTGTAAAACAATTATAAAACAAATATTCTGTTAAATCGTTTATTAATAGTCACAAAGACTAAACTGATAATTTTAATTTGCAAAGAAAATAATGGAAAGATTGATTCTATTTCTTCTTTAAGCCATGATAGACAAATACTTCTGCAAAGCGGTTATCTCCGCTTCAACAACCAACTGCTGAAAATCTTCCGCCAGATGTTCCGTGTGTGACTTTTCCAATGCTTTGTAATAGTTGACTTTGGCATCATTACTACCTTTCAAAGTAATAATAACGTAGCCATTGCGAAGAAGGTATAAGTTCATCAACAGTCGGGAAGTACGACCATTACCGTCAATGAATGGATGAATACGCACCAGTTCATCATGCAAGTAAGCCGCTACGAGTACAGGATGCACCTTTTCTTCTTCCATTTGTTGAAAACGGAGCATAAAATCTTCCATCTGCTTCTCGATCAGATAAGGCTGTGGTGGCATATGTGTACTACCTGAAATCATAACGGGAACGGTACGATACTTTCCAGCATTCTCACGGTCTATGCCATGAAGGATAAGAGCGTGTATCTCTTTGATGGTACGTTCGCTTATCTCTATGTCCTGTTTGGCAATATCCTTAATATAATTGATAGCTTCGGTATGATTGATAGCTTCCAAGTGTTCACGCATCGACTTTCCCGAAATCGTAACACCTTCGTTTACTACAAGGGCGGTTTCCTGCAAAGTAAGTGTATTACCTTCTATACGGTTGCTTTCATAAGTATATTCAATATCCAAAGCATCTTGAATCTTCTTCAAAGCTTCTTCGGGAAGTGGGCGCAAAGTAGATAGTTGTTCTTTGAGAACATCTACTTCATTCAGTAATTCTTTAATATCCTCATTCATGGTTACTCTATTTCTTTAATTCGTTCCACTTGCTTATTCAGAAAGTAATCAGTATAAGGAGAATAATCACCCGTTTCGTAAAAGGCGATCAATCCCTTCCTGTAGTTCAGTATATCGGCATCTTTGAAGGAATAGACAGGGATAATGTCGGCATTCATCAAAGCAATGCTTTCCACCATTCGGGAAGTACGTTTGTTCCCATCAATGAAAGGTTGCAACTTAGCTATGTTACAATGAAGATAAACAGCCCGTTCCAATGGGTTGATATATTGCTCCTGCTGACAAAGTGTTGCATTCAACTTAGCCCGAATATCGCGCAAGTCCTTCGGGGGAATATATTCCGTACCACTGATACGAACACCACGTGTTCGCAATAAACCTGATTCCTCATTTGAAACCAGTCCAGTCGAGATAGATTGATGTATCCTAAACAGAGTGCGTTCATCTATGGCTTCTTTGTTGTTTCCTTTATTAATATATTCCAGTTCAAAAATGAATGTGTTATAAAGATTTTTAAGCATCTTGGCATCCTCATACTTCTTTTCAGAAGTGATACCATCTTTCAATAACGCTTCCGTTTCAACATAGGTATAAGTATTGCCCTCTATCTTTCCAGAGTAATAACACCATACCACTGCCAAGTCCTTTATTTCATTAGAATAAAGTTCGGATAACTTAGCCAAAGGACTCTCTAAGATAAATACAGCCTTCTTCTGTTGCTCTTCGTTGAATATTGATTTCATACTTTCGGAGTTTTCTTGATTTGCTTAAAAATAAACTTATCCAAAACTTGCGCCCCTATTTGCGTCCCCTCAAAAACAAAAAACTCCGAAACCCTTTGTTATAAGTAGTTTCGGAGCTTTGCTTGAGGTTCCTGGCGGATTCGAACCGCCGTACACGGTTTTGCAGACCGCTGACTAAGCCACTCATCCAAGGAACCATTATTTCTCGTTTGCGGTTGCAAAGGTAGTACAAATTTTGAAACTACCAACTATCCGCAGCAATTTTTCTTTGTACTTTTTTTCTTTACATCACACTCTCCGCGTTTCTTGTCCATCATATCCTTTAGTTCACAGCCACTTACACAGCTGTCACAAGGATTCTGATTTTCTCGCGTACGACGAAAAAAACGAAATATTCCATATATGACGCGGGCAATGCAGAGTACAACCAGTACTCCGACTACCCAATCTTGCCAATTATTCATACAAACAATCCTCCAATCTGATAAACAGCAAATGATACAAGCCAAGCCAATCCCGTTGTGTAACAAGCAGTAAAGAGCGCCCATTTCCAACTACCCGATTCCTGTTTTATAGCCGCTATCGCCGCAATACACGGGAAGTAAATCAATACAAACAACATATAACAGAAAGCAACCAATGGAGTAATCGGAATTCGTTCTGCCAAACTTACTGAATCAGCATCCGGATCATCTGCATATAAGACACCTAATGTACTTACTACCAATTCTTTCGCTCCCACACCGGAAAGCAGGCCAATACCTAGTTTCCAATCAAATCCCAGTGGTTTTATAACTGGCTCTATACCACGTCCCAATTGGCCGATATAAGAATTTTCCTGCTGCTCGGCAACTGTTTCATAAGCATCATGATTCGGATAATACCCCAAGAACCAGATTATAATAGAAGCAATCATAATAATGCCTCCCATCTTTTTCAAATACTGCGCTCCCTTTTCCCATGTGTGACGGAAGATCGATTTTGCTGTCGGCATCCGGTAAGGTGGAAGTTCCATCACAAATGGAGTATCATCACCCTTCACCAGAAACTTGCTAAACAAGCGGGCCATTACCACAGCCAGTACAATACCAATCACATAAATACTTAACAACACCAGACTTGCATTGTTCGGGAAGAAAGCACCCACCAACAATAAATAAATTGGCAGACGCGCACTGCAAGACATCAAAGGATTTACCAACATTGTAATAAGACGGCTCTTCCGGTTCTCAATAGTACGGGAAGCTATAATAGCAGGTACATTGCATCCAAATCCCATAATCAAAGGAATGAATGATTTTCCGTGCAATCCCATTTTATGCATGATTTTATCCATGATAAAAGCTGCACGAGCCATATAACCCGAATCTTCCATAAGAGAAATGCAGAAATACAAAATCAAGATATTCGGCAAAAAGACAATAACCGCTCCTACCCCACCAATAATTCCATCAATCAGCAAATCTTTAAATGGGCCTTCCGTCATATTATTGCGCAACAAGTCACCAATCTGCTCAACAAGCCATTCAATCCCCATCATCGGATATTCTCCAATGACAAACGTACCTTCAAACATCAGATACATAAAAAGGAAGAAAATAGGAAATCCCCAGACACGGTGAGTTACGATCGAATCCAGCACTTTTGTTGTCTGCGCCTGCTCCAAGTGATTATCCGTGAATGTCTCTTTCAGTGCACCACTGATAAATCCATATTTAGCATCCGTAATAGCCGATTCACAATCCTCATTCATTGTATCCTGAACACGCTTCGACATCTTGTCACGGACATGGAATATCTCATCCGCATTTGGCAATGTGCGCACAATGCGCTCAATGTCAGGATCATTCTCCAACAATTTAATGGAGAGGAAACGGGTAGAATATTTATGACGGATAAATTCGTTTTTGGACACTTCACTTTTTACAGCTTCAATCGCTTTTTCGATATCAGGACCATGATTGATATGAATATGCCGGAAGACACGCCCCGTCTTTTTATGTTCACGTACATAATCTTCCAAATGCTCTTCCTCGTGGTTCTTACGATCTTCCAGAGAATCATGCCATTCGGTCAAATCCTTAAGAACTTCCGGATTCATATTTCCCTGTTTATCGAAGAAGTCTACTCCTTCATACAGATTGATAACAACATGAAACAAGGTATCCAATCCACGATTTTTCTTACTGACAGTAGGCAACATCGGCACCCCGAACAACTTACTCAACAGATGATAATCCAATGTATTTCCACTGGCTTCCAACTCATCATAAATATTCAGAGCTACCACCATGCGGACATTCATATCTATCAATTGAGTAGTCAGATATAAGTTTCGCTCCAGATTAGAGGAATCGACTACATTAATAATCACGTCCGGAGTTTCATCGATAATATGACGACGCACATAGATTTCTTCCGGCGTATAAGCAGACAAAGAATAAGTTCCCGGCAAATCGACAATACGGAAATGATAGCCTTCGAAATCAAAATAACCTTCTTTGGCATCCACGGTTACGCCGCTGTAGTTTCCAACATGCTCATGAGCACCGGATGCAAGATTAAATAAAGAAGTCTTGCCACTGTTCGGGTTTCCGACCAAAGCAACATTAATGGTACGGCGTTTACCTAACGCCAACCGTTTCATATCTTCTTCTTTTACTGAAAGGTCTTCAGGCAATCCTTCATGATAAACGGTCTTCTCGGCCAGTTTCTTTGCTTCTTCTTCGCTGATAACTTCGATCATTTCAGCTTCCTGACGACGAAGAGAAATTTCATAACCTAAAACTTTATATTTTATGGGATCTTTTAGCGGAGCATTCAACAGCACTTCAACCGTTTTACCTTTAATGAAGCCCATCTCCACAATACGTTTACGAAAACCACCGTGCCCCAATACCTTTACAATAACACCTTTTTCTCCTGTTTTTAATTCGGACAAACGCATAACTCTCAAAATTTTTGGCAAAGATAATTCATAACTTCGGAGCATGCAAATTATTTAGAATGTTTTTAAATAGCAGCTTTTTTCATCCTCTAAAAGATTCAGAAAAAATAAAAAAACTTATTGATAAACTCGTATCTTTGCAGGTATGATACAACAACGCGTTACAAAATATATAGAAAAGGAACATTTATTCTCACCGGATGATAAAATCCTGATCGCATTGAGTGGTGGTGCCGACTCGGTGGCATTACTATATATTCTGCATACAGCAGGCTATCATTGCGAAGCCGCACATTGTAATTTCCACCTGCGAGGCGAAGAGTCAGACCGGGACGAGTTATTTGTCCGCCAACTTTGCGAAAGAATGGAAATCCATTTACATACCATTGATTTCAACACGACCCAATATGCAACGGAAAAACACATTTCGATTGAAATGGCCGCACGGGAACTCCGCTACCAATGGTTCGAGAAAATTAGAAAAGAATGTCAGGCAGATGTTGTCGCTGTGGCCCATCACCAGGATGATAGCATAGAAACTATACTACTTAACCTGATTCGGGGAACAGGAATTACCGGTCTGTTAGGAATCCGCCCCCGCAATGGAGCCATCGTACGCCCTCTGCTTTGTATCAACCGGGAAGAAATAATTCGTTACCTGCAAAACATCGGACAAGATTATGTGACAGACAGTACCAATCTGGAAGACGAATATACCCGCAATAAAATTCGGCTCAACCTCCTTCCCCTCATGCAGGAAATTAATCCGTCAGTCAAAAACACTCTGATAGATACGAGTAATTATCTGAATGATGTAGCCACTATATATAATAAATGTATAGAGGAAACTAAAAAGAAAGTCATTACAGCAGAAGGTATCCGAATCAGTGATTTAGTAAAGGAATCGGCACCCGAAGCCATCTTATTCGAAGTCCTGCATCCTCTAGGATTCAATTCCGCACAAATCAAAGATATCGCCCATTCGCTTCATAGCCAACCGGGCAAGCAATTCTGTAGCAAAGAATGGAGAGTGATAAAAGACAGAGAATTCCTATTAATAGAGACAGTTGAATCTGAAAATGAAACTCTTCTTCCTTTTCAAATTATCAAAGAAGAAAGAGAATACACCCCGGATTTTCTCATTCCACGCGAAAAGGAAATTGCCTGTTTTGATGCCGACAAACTGAATGGAGAAATTCATTACCGAAAATGGCAGCCGGGAGACACTTTTATTCCTTTTGGAATGAAAGGAAAGAAAAAAATAAGCGATTATCTGACCGACCGCAAATTTTCTATCAGCCAAAAAGAACGCCAATGGGTACTCTGTTGTGGAGAACACATCGCATGGCTGATAGGCGAACGAACAGACAACCGCTTTCGTATTGATGAAACGACTAAGCGCGTCGTGATTTACAAAATAGTCTGAGGCAACTTCTGTTTCTTGAAGCAATCTGATAACAAAGCTGCAAAAGGAGTATCATACACCCTTGCTTTCCTAACACAAGCTTTTACACAAGCGCAACATTTGATACATTTAGCCTCATCCGTATGTAGCTCGTCCCCTTTCGTTATAGCCCCTGCCGGACAACGGACCACACATAACCCGCAATGGGTACACAAATCCTCATCTTCCACCCAAGGAACACGGGGAAGCGGTGTACCACTTTTACGTAACTTGATGACTTTCCTCAAAAAACGGAACAAAGGAAAGAATGGTTGACTCGGACGTTTGATGGCACGTACATCCACCGGATAAAGGGTATCCATACTATCAGCTGTCTGTATTTTTTCCATGATTTTCTTCCCAAACTCCGCAGCAAAGGCTAAATCCGATTCATCAGGACGTCCCACTGCAATCGGGTATTTGTCGGTACTATATGAATGTTCTCCAATAAAAGTTGCCCCGGCAATTACTTTAAATCCATGAGGAATAGCAAAAGCATCCAATTCCATTAAAGCTTTTTCATAAGCGCGATTTCCGTAAACCACTACCAAAACGGTAGGAGTATCCACACCACGGATATACTGCAAACGTTCCATTGCCAAAGGAGCGACATGTCCTCCATACACAGGCACTACAATAATAGCCAAAGAAGATGTAGGAATTACAATTTCATCCGCAATCTGCTGCGTTACATTAATAGGAAAAATATTTTTTATGCCCGTCCCGTGAACAATCGCCTCCGCAACTTGTTTAGATGTGTGTGTAGGCGAAAAATAAATTAAATGAGCTTCATTTACTGTCATACTATTTTCTTTTATGTAGCAAAGATACACTTTTACGTGGAAAAAAATGTTTGATTGTTCATGAAACCAAAAAAAATTATTATCTTTGCCCCGTTGAAACATTCTACGATTCAACATATACATCCCTAATTCAGAATAAAAAACAAAACGTATGCTCGCATATCTGTAGCCATGAGCTGTAGTAATGCTGTCCATAATTCAGCAAAAAAAGAAATATTAATAACTTACCATACTATATGTATAACATTATCCAATTAAACGACAAAAATCTGTCGGAACTTCAAGTTATTGCCAAAGAGTTAGGCATAAAAAAAGCAGACTCATACAAAAAAGAAGACCTTGTTTATAAAATACTCGATGAACAGGCCATTGTAGGAGCTACAAAGAAAGTTGCCGCAGATAAGCTAAAAGAAGAACGCAAAAATGAAGAACAAAAGAAAAAGCGTTCACGGGTAGCTCCTACCAAAAAAGAAGACAAAGTGGTTTCCGCAACAAAGAGTGGAGAGGCTAACAAGACAAAAGAGGCCGCTCCTGTAAAAGCTGCACCACAACCTTCCAAGAAAGAAGAAAGTACAAACAAAGAAAAAGAAACTGTTGTTGTAGAAGCTAAAGCAGAAAACACTGCTACTCCCAAGCGTAAAGTAGGCCGTCCCCGTAAGAGCTCTGACGCAGAAGAGAAAAAAGAAGTAGAAAATGCAAAACCGGCAGCACCCAAAGTAGTGGAACCTAAACCGGTTGTTGCAGAGAAAGCTACTGGTACTACGGAAAAGCCAGCTCCGGTACAACAGCAAACAGCCGAGAAGAAAGCAAAAAACAAACCAGCTGCAGAAGCAAATAAACCTGTTGCAGAAACAAATAAACCGGCTACTGAACCTAACAAACCTGTTGTAGAGAAAAAGGTAATAGATAAACCACAAAAGAAAGCTGCACCCGTTATCGACGAGGAAAGCAATATCTTATCCAGCGTTGACGACGATGATTTTATTCCAATCGAAGATCTGCCTTCTGAAAAAATAGAGCTTCCTACCGAATTATTCGGAAAATTCGAAGCTACTAAAACAGAATCAGCACAGACAGCACCGGAACAGCCATCTCATCCTCAACAGCAACAACAATCTCAACAGCAGCAGTCCCAGCAGCAACGTCCGCGTATTGTTCGCTCACGTGACAATAACAACGGCAATAACAATGCTAACAACAATGGCAATAACGCCAATAATAACAATAGCAACAATAATAATTTCCAGCGTAACAACAATAACCAGAATCAGGTTCAGAACCCAAACCCAAATCAAAATCAGAACCCGAATCAGAACCAAAACCAACAACGCTTACCGATGCCACGTGCCGCTCAGCAGAACAATGCGGGTGAAAACCTTCCGGTACAACAACAGCAGCAGGAACGCAAGGTTATTGAGCGCGAAAAGCCTTATGAATTCGACGATATTCTCAACGGAGTAGGTGTTTTGGAAATTATGCAGGACGGATACGGATTCCTCCGTTCTTCCGACTATAACTACCTTTCTTCTCCGGACGATATTTACGTATCACAGTCTCAAATCAAACTATTTGGTCTGAAAACCGGTGATGTAGTAGAAGGAGTTATCCGTCCACCCAAAGAAGGAGAAAAATATTTCCCATTGGTAAAGGTTTCGAAGATCAACGGACGTGATGCAGCTTTCGTTCGCGACCGTGTTCCTTTCGAACATCTGACACCTCTCTTCCCGGATGAAAAGTTCAAACTTTGCAAAGGCGGTTATTCAGACTCTATGTCTGCCCGTGTCGTCGATCTTTTCGCTCCTATCGGTAAAGGCCAGCGTGCATTGATCGTTGCCCAGCCAAAGACAGGTAAGACCATCTTAATGAAAGATATCGCCAACGCTATCGCAGCCAACCACCCGGAAGTTTACATGATTATGTTGCTGATTGACGAACGTCCGGAAGAAGTAACAGACATGGCTCGCAGCGTTAATGCAGAAGTAATCGCTTCTACTTTCGACGAACCGGCAGAACGCCACGTAAAAATTGCAGGTATCGTATTAGAAAAGGCAAAACGTCTGGTAGAATGTGGTCACGATGTAGTTATCTTCCTTGATTCTATCACTCGTCTGGCTCGTGCATACAATACAGTATCTCCTGCATCCGGTAAAGTTCTTTCCGGTGGTGTGGATGCAAATGCACTTCATAAACCTAAACGCTTCTTCGGTGCTGCCCGTAATATTGAAAACGGTGGTTCACTGACCATTATTGCTACCGCATTGATTGATACTGGTTCTAAAATGGACGAAGTTATCTTCGAAGAATTCAAGGGTACAGGTAACATGGAGTTGCAGCTCGACCGCAATCTATCCAACAAACGTATCTTCCCGGCAGTCAACATTACTGCATCCAGCACTCGTCGCGACGACCTGTTGCTTGATAAAACAACTCTTGACCGCATGTGGATATTACGCAAATATCTTGCCGACATGAATCCGATCGAAGCAATGGACTTCGTTAAAGACCGTCTGGAAAAAACCAGAGACAACGACGAATTCCTGATGAGCATGAACAGCTAATCAACAGCAAACTTATAAATGAACGGTGAACAAACTGCGCCATAACAAGTGCAGTTTATTCACCGTTTTCTTTTTCTGTAACCCGTTTTATGACTTATCACCTGCCGTTTATCACTTATCATTCCACCTCCATCACCGATAGTTACCCCTAACCGCCTGCCACACCTTTCATTTTTGTACAAAATACTTTCATTTGCGTCCAAAACTGCTACCTCGCCCTTTTTTACGTTTCCTTTTTTCCTACTTTTGCTTCCAAATCAAATATTACTTAATTCTAACCAGTAATGAAAACTATTTATCCATTCATGGGATTAGCCCTGTGCGGCGTGACAGCACAAGCTCAAGAAAAGCCCAATTTCCTGATTATCCAGTGCGACCATCTGACACAACGCGTTGTGGGAGCTTACGGACAAACACAAGGCTGCACCCTCCCTATTGACGAAGTCGCTTCACGAGGAGTTATCTTCTCCAATGCTTATGTAGGCTGCCCTCTCAGCCAACCCTCACGCGCTGCTTTATGGAGTGGCATGATGCCTCATCAAACCAATGTACGCTCCAACTCCAGCGAACCTACCAACCCGCGTATTCCCGAAAATGTACCGACATTAGGAAGTCTTTTCTCTGAAAACGGTTACGAAGCCGTACACTTCGGAAAAACGCACGACATGGGTTCACTTAGAGGATTTAAGCATAAAGAACCGGTAGCCAAGCCATTCACTGATCCGGAATTCCCGGTCAATAACGACAGCTTCCTGGACGTAGGAACATGTGAAGACGCTGTTGCTTATCTAAGTAATCCGCCGGAAGAACCATTCATCTGTATCGCTGATTTTCAGAACCCTCACAATATCTGTGGATTTGTAGGAGCGAACGAAGGAGTACATACCGACCGCCCCATTAGCGGAACCCTTCCGGAACTACCGGCCAATTTCGATGTAGAAGATTGGAGCAATATCCCTAAACCGGTACAATACATCTGCTGCAGTCATCGCCGCATGACCCAGGCCTCTCATTGGAATGAAGAGAATTACCGTCATTACATTGCCGCTTTCCAACACTATACCAAGATGGTTTCCAAACAAGTAGACAGTGTATTGAAAGCCCTCTACTCCACTCCTGCCGGAAAAAACACAATCGTTATTATCATGGCTGACCATGGTGATGGAATGGCTTCACACCGCATGGTGACCAAACATATCAGCTTCTACGATGAAATGACCAACGTACCGTTTATCTTTGCAGGCCCCGGCATCAAACAACAGAAAAAGCCCATAGACCAAGTATTGACACAACCTACACTGGATCTTCTGCCTACCCTTTGTGATTTGGCAGGAATTCCTGTTCCGGCCGAAAAACCGGGAATCAGCCTTGCACCTATATTAAAAGGAGAAAAACAGAAAAAAACTCACCCCTATGTAGTTTCTGAATGGCATAGCGAATATGAATATGTCGTTACTCCCGGACGTATGGTACGCGGACCGAGATACAAGTACACTCACTATCTGGAAGGTAACGGAGAAGAGCTATATGATATGAAAAAGGATCCGGGAGAACGCAAGAATCTCGCCAAAGACCCTAAATACAGTAAAGTTCTCGCCGAACACCGCGCCATGCTTGATGATTACATCACCCGTACCAAAGATGATTACCGGAGTTTAAAAGTAGATGCCGATCCACGATGCAGAAACCATACTCCCGGCTACCCCAACCACGAGGGCCCTGGAGTACGAGAGATACTCAAAAGAAAATAAATTATAAAAAAGAGTGAAGATTTCTTTGTAATCTTCACTCTTTTTAGTTCTTTTGCAGATAAACTTACAAGCAAGCAATTCTTATATCAAGTGAAAAAACACAGACGTCATATAATTGCAATAGTCGTAACCGCATTAATATCGGTCACCTTATATGCTGCACGCACAAATTCAGAGCGTCTTTCTTTATTACAACCTTTACTTGAATACAATCATCCATTCAGTCCGGACGCCCCTGTCGACAGCATCATTGCCTGGGAAAAACTTTTAGAACCGGAATTACAAAAGGAACAACAATACCCACTCCTATTCCAGATAAATCTGCTGGCCGTTCAGGCTTTAATAGCAAAAGGTAACATCAGTCTTGCCATCAATCAGGCCAACCAGATGTATCAAAAAGCTAGAGAAATGAACTATCCTTTGGGAACAGCACTCGCATTACACGCCATTGGAAATGCTTATTTAAGCTCGTCAACACCACAAGCCGCCATCGAATCGTATAAAGAAGCATTAGAAGTGATCCAGAAAATACCTCATGCCAACCAATACGCCAAAACACTCTTACCCCAACTCATTCTGACCAAGCTCAAATATCATCAAATGACAGATATAGAAGATTATATTGGGGAACTCGAATCAGTTACTGACAAGGGTGGGAATCCCCAAGACGATTTTCATCTAGTTTACTGCCAGGCATTCTACCGTATTCAGACACACCATCTTCCTGAAGCATTAAGCTATATACGACAAGCCGAACAAATCAGCCGGGAGTATCAGTACCCATATTTTCATTTAATGATTAAATACCTGTACTCTTCTTATTACACTGAATCCAAAGAATACATCCAGGCATTAACCACACTTAATGAATTACTCTCACATACAAAAGCGGCCGGCTCATACACATCCCTGCAGGTACAAAAGGATCGGGCACACATACTTGCCCTAATGGGAAAAAGCAAGGAAGCATGTGAAGCTTATGAAATATTCAATACATACAAAGATTCTTTGGATGCAATGAATTACATTCGCCAAATCAACGAATTACACACCCTCTACCAAATAGACAAAAACGAACTGGACAACTTAAACAGGCAGAAGACAATTCTTTTCTGGAGTTGGTTTACCATCCTATTCATAGTCATACTGATTGTATTTTTCATCCTTTTGGTCAGACGAGGAAATAAAAAACTGCGCCAATCGCAGCAGGAACTGGAACAAGTGAAAAAGCAAGAAGAAAATTCCATCCGGACAAAGAGCCTTTTCCTTTCCAACATGAGCCATGAAATTCGCACGCCGCTCAATGCATTGTCCGGCTTCTCCTCCATCCTGACGGAAGAATCCATCGACAACGAGACCCGGAAACAGTGTAGCGATATTATTCAGCAAAATTCAGAACTGTTACTCAAGCTGATTAACGACGTAATCGACTTGTCCAGTCTCGAAGTGGGCAAGATGAAATTCAAATATGAGCGATGTGATGCAGTAACAATATGCAGAAACGTTATCGACATGGTTGAGAAAATAAAACAAACGAATGCAAACGTCCGTTTTTCAACCTCTCTCCATTCATTAGAACTGACGACAGACAATGCAAGGTTGCAACAATTATTAATCAACCTTCTCATCAATGCAACCAAATTTACTCCACAAGGCTCCATCACCATGGAACTGGAAAAACAGACAGAAGATACAGCACTGTTTTCTGTGACCGACACCGGCTGCGGTATCTCTCCGGAGAATCAGAATAAAATATTCAACCGTTTTGAGAAACTGAATGAAAATGCTCAAGGCACAGGACTCGGTTTGTCTATCTGCCAACTCATTATCGAGCAGCTGGGCGGTAAAATATGGATTGACTCCAATTATAAGGAAGGAGCCCGTTTCCTGTTCACACACCCTATTTGCCATGAGCAATCAGGAAAGGAGGAAGCCGAATGAAACAAGTCCTGCTCCTGTTCCTTCTATTATGCTGCACCCTCACCGGAAAAGCCAATACCGAGATTGTTTGGGAATCCGATAGCCTGATAAAGGTGTTGCAAACATTACCGTACGATACAACACGGCTGAATGTTCTCAATCAAATCATCAGAATAGAACAAAACAACCAGCAATGTATCCAATATTCAGATGCATTAATGAAAGAAGCATTGCAACTGGAAAATGACAAATATGCCGGTCTGGCTGCTTACTACCATATCTTATACTATTACAATCGTAATAATCAAGACAGTGTAGCGAAATGGCTCACCATAATGGAGCCTCATGCCCGGAAATCAGATTTATGGAACTACTTCTTTGATGCCAAACGTTTCCAGATAGACCTGTACACATTCAACGAACAATACGAACTTGCTATTAACGAATCTCAAAAGATGCAACAGCAAGCCTCCCAAATGAATAGTAACCGGGGCAGTATAGCCGCCTATCAATGCCTGAGTAATGCATATATCGGCAGTCAGCGCTGGGATAAAGGAATAGAAGCACTGGAGGCTGCCTACCAGCTACTCACTCCAACAGAAAATCCGGTGGTCCGTATCTCGGTATTATCACAGTTAGTATCCGTTGTCAAAGAAAAGAAAGATAATAAAAAACTACTCAAATACCTGCAGGAACTGGAAAACACTCTTCATAACCACATCAGCGCGAACCCATCCTTAAAAGCGGGATTTTCCGATGTATACCTGTTCAATGAACTGTTCTACAGCTATTATTACCTGAATACCCATCAGCCGCAACAAGCTTATGAACATCTCGTAAAATCTAAAGAATACCTGGACGAGAATACTTATTTCATGTATAAAGTACTCTATTTCGACACATTTGCCAAATATTACCAGGCAATTGGAGCCTATCAACAGGCATCGGATTATATCGACACGACACTGACGATGTTGAAGAAAGACTTCACAAGCGACTATGCCGAACAACTACTCGAAAAGGCCAGAATATGGAAACAGGCAGGGCAAAGCGGAAAAGCCATCCCTCTGTATGAGCAGGCACTCGCCATCAAAGACTCGACAGCCACTGTACTTTCAAACAATCAGATGGCACAAATACAAAGCAAATACAATATCGAAAAAACAGAACTGGAGCAAAAAAGGGAAAACAACCGGATCCAGCTCACCTATCTGATCTTTATATTTGTCATCCTGATTCTGCTTTTTATCTTTATGGCGCGACTCTTTATGGTACGGAAAGCACTTAAATACGCGGAAAACGAAATCCGGAAAACAACAGAAAACGTGCGGAAGACCAATGAAATAAAAAATCGCTTCCTGTCCAACATGAGCTATAACATCCGTACCCCACTCAACAATGTGGTCGGTTTCTCACAACTCATAGCCAGCGAACCCAACATAGACAAGGAAATAAGGCAAGAATACTCAAACATCATCCACAAAAGTTCGGAGAAGTTAATGAGACTTGTCAATGACGTTCTCGACTTATCCCGTTTGGAAGCTCAAATGATGAAGTTCCAGTTGCAAGACTATGATGCCACTACCCTATGCAAGGAAGCATGCAGCATGGCTCAGATGAGAAACGAAGAAACAGGTATCCAGATTGAATTTTCCAGTGAAACGGACGCCCAAATCCATACCGATATAATGCGACTGACGCAGGCCTTGATTAGCGCACTGGTGTACCCGCAAGAACACCGGCAAGCACGAATCATCCGGTTCACTTTAAGCCAGAATGAAGACATGCTCCGTTTCCGGATCACTAATTCACCTTTGGCAGACCATGCATTCGTATCACAGGAAACCATCATCCGGCATGATATCAACCTGTTGTTACTAAAACATTTCGGAGGAAACTATCTCGTCAATGATAAAACTCCCGAAGGTCCGGAAATTGTTTTCATCTACCCCATCGTTTCCGAATCGAAATAAAGCACTATCTTTGCAAAGTGTAAACTTAAACACTTAATTATGTACACCAACAAACAGATTTGGAGTGTCAGTTATCCGATACTACTAAGCTTGCTGGCACAAAATGTCATCAATGTCACCGACACAGCATTCCTCGGACACGTGAGTGAGGTAGCCCTTGGAGCATCAGCTATGGGCGGGTTATTTTATATATGCGTATTCACCATCGCATTCGGATTCAGTACCGGTTCGCAGATAGTCATCGCACGACGCAACGGCGAAGGGCGCTATTCGGATGTCGGTCCCGTCATGATTCAAGGAGTCATGTTCCTGTTCGTGATGGCACTGCTGCTATTCGGATTCACCAAAGCATTCGGCGGAAACATCATGCGTTTGCTGGTTTCTTCAGAATCCATCTACGAAGGAACGATGGAATTTCTGGACTGGCGTATTTACGGATTCTTTTTCTCGTTCATCAATGTCATGTTCCGTGCATTGTATATCGGCATTACACGTACTAAAGTACTAACCGTCAATGCCATCGTCATGGCATTAACCAATGTCGTACTGGATTACGCATTAATTTTCGGCAAGTTCGGTTTGCCGGAAATGGGCATCAAGGGAGCAGCTATCGCCTCCGTACTGGCAGAAGCTTCCTCCATTCTCTTTTTCGTCATTTACACATACCTCACCGTCGATTTGAAGAAATACGGCCTGAACCGCCTGCGCACATTCGACCCGGCATTACTGATGCGAATACTTAGTATCTCCTGTTTCACCATGCTGCAATATTTCCTGTCAATGGCTACCTGGTTCGTATTCTTTGTAGCCGTAGAACGGTTGGGACAACGGGAACTGGCGATTGCCAATATCGTCCGGAGTATCTACGTCGTACTGCTAATTCCGGTCAATGCACTGGCTACAACCACCAACAGCCTTGTCAGCAACGCCATCGGTGCAGGAGGTATCCAGCACGTGATGCCGCTCATCAATAAAATTGCCCGGTTCTCCTTTTTCATCATGCTGGGACTAGTAGCGGTGTCAGCACTATTTCCGCAGTTCCTACTCTCCATCTACACCAGTGAGGCGGCACTCATTACAGAATCCGTGCCCTCGGTATACGTTATTTGCTTTGCCATGCTTATCGCATCCGTAGCCAACGTGGTGTTCAACGGCATCTCCGGAACAGGAAATACACAAGCAGCCCTGTTGCTCGAAACAATTACAATCATCATCTACGGATCTTACATTGTTTTCATCGGAATGTGGCTGAAAGCACCAATCGAAATCTGCTTTACAATTGAGATTGTGTATTATAGCTTACTGTTGATAACAAGTTATATTTATCTCAAAAAAGCAAAATGGCAGAATAAAAAGATATAAATACAAGAGATTTTTGTACATTTGCAAGCTCAAATAAAGAGCAGACGGAAAAGTCTCTCTTTCGGCCAAGTAAATTGTAATTAGTAATTCGTAATTAAATAACTATGTTCGATAATTTAAGTGAAAGACTAGAACGGTCATTCAAGATTCTGAAAGGTGAAGGCAAAATCACCGAAATCAACGTGGCGGAGACGCTGAAAGACGTACGTAAAGCACTTCTCGACGCCGACGTAAACTACAAGGTTGCAAAGAATTTCACGGATACGGTGAAAGAAAAAGCGCTTGGCCAGAACGTTCTTACGGCTGTGAAGCCAAGCCAGTTGATGGTGAAGATCGTGCATGATGAACTTACACAATTGATGGGTGGAGAGACAGCCGAGATCAACATCGACGCCCGTCCGGCAGTAATCCTGATGTCAGGTTTGCAGGGTTCGGGTAAAACCACCTTCTCCGGTAAACTGGCACGGATGCTGAAAACCAAGAAGAACCGTAAGCCATTATTGGTGGCTTGTGACGTTTACCGTCCGGCAGCTATCGAACAGTTGCGTGTATTGGCAGAACAGATTGAAGTACCGATGTACTGCGAACTGGACAGCAAGAATCCGGTAGAAATCGCACAACACGCCATTCAGGAAGCCAAAGCCAAAGGATACGACCTCGTTATCGTCGATACAGCCGGACGTCTGGCAGTAGACGAGCAGATGATGAACGAGATCGCCGCTATCAAAAAAGCAATCAACCCGGACGAAATTCTGTTCGTGGTAGACTCCATGACCGGTCAGGACGCTGTAAACACAGCTAAAGAATTCAACGAACGTCTGGACTTCAACGGTGTGGTACTGACCAAACTCGATGGTGATACCCGCGGTGGTGCGGCTCTTTCTATCCGCTCGGTAGTGAACAAACCGATTAAATTCGTAGGTACAGGTGAAAAGCTGGAAGCAATCGACCAGTTCCACCCTGCCCGTATGGCCGACCGTATTCTCGGTATGGGTGACATCGTTTCATTGGTAGAACGTGCACAGGAACAATACGATGAAGAAGAAGCCAAACGCTTACAGAAGAAAATTGCCAAAAACCAATTCGACTTCAACGACTTCCTTAGCCAGATTGCACAAATCAAGAAAATGGGTAATCTAAAAGACCTCGCTTCCATGATTCCGGGAGTAGGAAAAGCAATCAAAGATATTGATATTGACGACAATGCTTTCAAGAGCATCGAAGCCATCATTTATTCCATGACTCCGGCAGAACGTTCCAATCCGGAAATACTGAACGGTTCACGCCGTACGCGTATCGCCAAAGGTAGCGGAACGACTATCCAGGAAGTGAATCGCCTATTGAAACAGTTCGACCAGACACGCAAAATGATGAAAATGGTGACTAGCAGCAAAATGGGTAAGATGATGCCTAAGATGAAAAAGTAATCATTCTGTAGATCCAAATCTAATGATAAGTAAAAAGAGGGAGTTTCGGCTCCCTCTTTTTTTTATACCACCCATCTCTTGACAAAAATTCCAATCCCTTTGGAGAGTTCAGTTATTTATTTTACTTTTGTCCATCACCAATAAATACTCTGAAAATATGACTCTGATAGACGGAAAAGCAATTTCCGAACAAGTAAAACAAGAGATTGCAGCCGAAGTAGCCGAAATGGTGGCTCATGGCGAAAAACGCCCGCACCTGGCCGCTATTCTTGTAGGACACGATGGTGGTAGCGAAACTTATGTAGCTGCCAAAGTAAAAGCCTGTGAAGTATGTGGATTCAAGTCTTCCCTCATCCGTTATGAAAGTGACGTGACCGAAGAAGAACTGCTTGCCAAAGTACGTGAACTAAACGAAGACGACGACGTGGACGGCTTTATCGTACAACTTCCCTTACCCAAGCATATCTCCGAACAGAAAGTAATCGAAACAATTGATTACCGTAAAGACGTAGACGGTTTCCATCCGATCAACGTAGGCCGTATGTCCATCGGGCTTCCGTGTTACGTATCCGCTACTCCCAACGGTATCCTCGAATTGTTGAAACGTTATAATATAGAAACTTCCGGAAAAAAATGCGTCGTACTCGGACGCAGCAATATTGTCGGCAAACCGATGGCTGCCCTGATGATGCAGAAAGCCTATCCGGGCGATGCCACAGTAACCGTATGCCACAGCCGTAGCAGAGACCTGGTAAAAGAATGCCAGGAAGCTGATATTATTATCGCTGCTTTGGGACAACCGAACTTTGTAAAAGCCGAAATGGTGAAAGAAGGCGCGGTAGTTATTGACGTAGGTACTACTCGTGTGCCGGATGCAACCAAAAAATCTGGTTTTAAACTGACCGGCGACGTGAAGTTTGACGAAGTTGCACCGAAATGCTCATTCATCACTCCCGTACCGGGCGGTGTTGGACCAATGACGATTGTATCGTTAATGAAAAATACACTCTTAGCTGGTAAGAAAGCTATTTATCAATGAGACATACCCTGTTTCTGATGATTTTGCTTCTCTCTTTGTTCTGCACCTCCCGGTCGCAGGCAAAGAGAGATTCTATCATTGACACCCTGTCGGACAGCCTTTCCGACAGCATCTTCCCCACCGACACCCTACGCCTCCTTTTCGTAGGTGACCTCATGCAACATCAGGGACAAATCAACGCTGCACGAACATCAACCGGCTATGATTACTCCACATGTTTCGCGTATGTCAAAGAAGAAATAAAGAAAGCCGACCTCTCCATCGCCAACCTAGAAGTGACATTAGGAGGCAAACCTTACAAAGGTTATCCTGCTTTCAGCGCGCCGGACGAATTTCTGACCGCAATTCACGATGCAGGTTTCAATGTTTTAGTGACTGCCAACAACCACAGTCTCGATCGTGGTAAATCCGGACTGGAGAGAACCATTCAATTAATAGACTCTTTAAAGGTTCCGCACGCAGGCACGTATATCAACGCTGATGAACGCGAAAAGAAATATCCTCTTTTATTAGAAAAGAACGGATTCCGCATCGCTCTGCTCAACTACACGTATGGAACAAACGGCATCCCCGTTACCCCTCCTAATATCGTGAACTATATCGATACAGCCATCATCGCCAAAGATATTGAAGAGAGTAAAGCAATGAAGCCGGATGCCATCATAGCTTGTATGCATTGGGGAATCGAATACCAGTCACTCCCGGACAAAGAGCAAAAATTCCTCGCCGACTGGCTGATTGAAAAAGGAGTAAACCATATCATCGGCTCCCATCCTCACGTAGTTCAGCCCATCGAAGTTCGCACAGACAGCCTGACGAATGACAAACATCTCGTAGTCTATTCGCTGGGAAATTATATTTCCAATATGTCCGCCCGCCGCACTGACGGAGGACTGATGGTAAGAATGGAATTAGTAAAAGACAGCACTGTCCGCCTCAATAATTGTGATTATAGTTTGGTATGGACAGCCCGTCCCATTCAATCAGGAAAAAAAAATCATCAATTGTTCCCAGTCAATTTGCCGATTGATTCAATTCCTTTACAAGCACGTAACTCTCTGAAAATCTTTGTAAATGATGCGCGAACCCTTTTCAGCAAGCACAATCGGGGAATAAAAGAATATACTTTTTTCGAAAAAAAATAGCAGAATCTTTTGGAGATTAGAAGATAATATCTATCTTTGCACCGCGTTAGAGAAACGCAAACATGGTGGATGTAGTTCAGTTGGTTAGAGCGTCAGATTGTGGTTCTGAATGTCGCCGGTTCGAGTCCGGTCTTCCACCCAACAAAAACCCTTGTAAGTTAAATACTTATGAGGGT